>Ga0181532_10000245_pt1 | contig 57398 bp, 54 predicted proteins | sample PEATcosm2014_Bin_33_FD_119768 | JGI IMG/M metagenome (GOLD analysis project Ga0181532, IMG submission 119768) | Peatland microbial communities from MTU Mesocosm Facility, Houghton, MI, USA - PEATcosm2014_Bin11_30_metaG | ecosystem: Environmental > Terrestrial > Soil > Wetlands > Peat | place... | reverse complement strand
TCTCGGGCTTGCCGCGATGGCATCGTAGTACCCCACTTGGGTAAGACAACGCAACCTTCGTAACACCATCAAAAATACTTACTTACCAGCTCGTCGATTCAACTCGCAGTAAACTCCCGCTAGACGTGCCATCCTTCGAGCGGAGGTGAAGACAATACCACGGCTCGCGCATTCCCAGACCAGGATGGAACCAGTCTTCCGCGATGGCGCACCAAATCCAGGAGCTAGCTAGGGGACTCCTCGGCGCGATCTTCCTGATTGCCGCCGTCACAGCATCGTGGGCGCAGCATCCCCTCCCGATTTGCGACGATCAGGGGAGCCAGGGAAATTCTACGATCGCGTGTTTTGCCTACCCCAGAAATGAATTTCAGGAGAAGCCCGCGTTCGGAGGGGCTGCTTTCTCGGTGGAGAAGGTGATGAAGGTCGCAAGGGAAAGAGATTGCCTAAGCGAGTCCCCCGGCTGGGTGGTTGACGGGAAGGACGGCGGCGGGACGATTACGATCAACGGCGTTCGCTTCAAGACCTTCGAGGGGGACGGAGTCGGTACCAGCCACAGCTTGGACGGTAGTCTCTATCGCAGCTTTCAGGGCAAGCAGTGTTACCAATTGAGCATTCGATCGATGATGACGAACGAATCCGTCTTCGATCCGGGAATCAAGAGATTCACCGATGCAGATGGGAAGACGGTCAACCGTCGCCTCGAACAGGCGCGCGACTCATTCCGATTCATCGAGTAGGATGCCAGCAGCGTGCATGGCGAGGCGCCTGCCTTTCTGCTACCTATATTCAATTCCTAACTGATCAAACAGAAAGCTGAACACGTCGGCGTCCTGCTCGATCTGCTCGTCGAGGGCGGTGCCGAAGCCGTGGCCGGCGCTCGAACTGGTGCGCAGCAGGATGGGATGATCCGAACTGCTCGCCGCCTGCAGGCGTGCGATCATCTTTCGCGATTCCATGGGATTGACGCGGTGATCGTTTTCTCCCGTGAGTAGGAGAATCGCCGGGTAGGTCGTGCCGTCCTGCACCTGATGATAGGGCGAGTAGGCGTAGAGCGCCTTGAACTGGTCAGGATCTTTCACGGTGCCGAACTCGGTGATGTTGAAGGCGCCATTGGGATCGAGTTCTACACGCAGCATGTCGTAGATGCCCACTTCGGAGACGACCGCGCGAAACAGCTCGGGACGCTGCGTGAGCGCAGCGCCCATCAGCAGGCCTCCGTTACTGCCGCCGAGAATCGCGAGGTGACCGGGCGAGGTGTATTTCTGGTCGATCAGATATTGCGCGCAGGCGAGGAAATCGTCGAAGACATTCTGCTTGCGGGTCAGGTTCCCGGCCATGTGCCATTCCTCACCGTATTCGGCGCCGCCGCGAAGATTGGCGTCGACGTAGGCGCCTCCCTGATCCAGCCATAACCGGAAAAACGTTCCGCCGAAAAAGGGCTTCTCGCTGATGCCGTAGCCGCCGTATCCGTAGAGCAGCGTAGGGTTGGTGCCATCGAGCTTGGTGCCTTTGCGGCGAATGATGTTGACGGGAACGCGCGTGCCGTCGCGGGAGATGGCGAAGTCGCGCACTACTTCGGCGTCGTCGAATTTCACGGGCGAAGTTTCGAACAGGGCGGTGCGCGTTGCTTTTCCCGTGACCGCGTCAAAGTGGTACCAGGCGGGCGGTTCGAGGTAGGTCGAGGTGTAGAAGAGCACATCGCCGGCGCCGATTGAAACCACCTGCCCAATGGCGGAAATTGCGGGCAGAGGAAATTCTCCTCTGGGCTGAAACATGGGGGCGGATCCGCCGGGAATCCGTTCCACCGTTGCTGCCTGTCCGAACACGCGCACGCGCGACGGGCCACCCACGATGTCGATCACGTAGAGGTGGTTCCAGGCGGGCACGAAATTCTCGATGGAGGCGCGATTGCCTTCGTCGGAACCTGTGCCTGAGGTCTGCGGAACGATAACCTTGGCTTGGGCGAGATCGAGATGCGCGAGCGGCAAGCGCAGAATCTGGCCGCGCGGCGCGTCTTTGCGCGAGAGCAGGTAGAGCGCCGGGTCGGCGCCGAACTTCACCGAAACGATTCCGTCCTCGAAGTGGGTAAGCTGCGTCCAGTGCCTGTCCAGATCCATCAGATAGTGCGCGAACTGGCCGCCATCGCCGTTGGCGACAGCGGCGAGCAGCCAGCGGCCGTCGTCGCTGGTGTGGAGCTGAATCTCGGCGATGCGGGGAAAATCTTTGCCGATGCAGTAGGTGTCCTGCTTGGGATCGGTGCCGAGCTTGTGAAAGTAGACCTGCTGGTAGAAATCGGCGTCTTCGGGCGCGCGCTCGTTGCCCTGCGGATAACGCGTGTAGTAGAAGCCGGAGTTGTCGGCTTTCCATGCGATGCTGCCGCCGGCAGTGGCGAAGTTCACGCGCGGGACGACGTCGGAAAGTTCTTTACCGGTGGCGACTTCGAAGACGTGCGCCGATGCGTCTTCCGAGCCGTTTTCCGAGAGTGCGGCGGCCACGTATATGCCGCCGAAAGAGGGCACGTAGAAATCCATCGAGAGCGATCCCTTGGCGCTGGCCGCATTGGGATCGAAGATGACCTTGGCGCTGCTGGGATCGTCGGCGGAGCGCATCACCACAAGCATGGGCTGCTGCTGTGGAGGTTGATATTTGATTGCGAACAGCATTCCAGCGCGGAATTGCAGATCGTAGTAGGCGGCGGAACTGGCGGCGACGAGCTGGTGGATGCGGTCTTTGATGGCGGGACGCGCTGGCAAGTGGTCGAAATACGCGCGCGTGCGAGCGTTCTCAGCCGCGCTCCACTGCTTGACCGTAGGATCGTCCCAGTTCTCGAGCCAGCGATAGTCGTCGGTGACTTTGACGCCTTGATATTGGTCGGTGACGGGGTGCTTGGGCGTGTCCGGCGGCTTGGGGATGGAGGAATTCTGGGCGAAGGCGGTGAGCGCAAATAAGCAGACGGACAGAGACATCGGCAGGAGGCGTTTCGTTTGCATGGCAGCCTTTCGCGGGGCGCGGGAAATTATACAGGGCGCTGGAGCAAGAAAAAAACCGCGCCCGGTTTAGGCGCGGTTCTGAAACGTTGCGTGCGGGAGGTGCTCGCGGCCAGCGGCCGACTTAACGGCGCTTCTTGCCCTTCTTCTTGGCCTTTTTCGCTGGCTTCTTCGCGGCTTTTTTCTTGGCCGGCTTTTTGGCGGCTTTTTTCTTGGCTGGCTTTTTGGGAGCCTTTTTGGCCGGCTTCTTTTTCGCAGCCGGTTTCTTTTTGGCCGGTTTTTTCGCTGCGGGCTTGCCGCCGCCACCGCTCGGGGCCGGTGGTGCGGGTTTCGGCTTGGGCGGCGGAGGCGCGGGAATGGATACGGGTTCCGGCTCGATACCTTCGGGAGCCGGCAAGCCGGATTCTTCTTCTTCCTCTTCCTCTTCGAAATCTTCTTCCAGCGACTCGCTATAAGCGCCGCTGTCGCCGAATTCTTCTTCTTCGTCACGTGCGTAGAGCGTGGGATCGTCGAACGTCATTGCTCCTCCTGATTCAGTGGCGGCCGGGCGCGGATGGGGCTCCCTGGCTGCGGGCACAAAGAATTTAAAAGACCACCGAAAACTTCTGCTGGAACGGCGCGCGATTATAGCACGACATTCGGTGCAGCCTGCAAGGACTCCGGACACAGACTGCTGGCTATCCTGTTATCACAGCGGGCTGGGAAAAGGGAAGCAGAAAAGCGAAGAGGAATTCTGCCCGCCCGCAGGAAAAATCAAAGAGTGAGCCGATGAGGACTTCCCTCTTGGTCGCGGCTGGCGCCGCCGAGGGTGGACCGCGCCCGCCCCCAACTTTTTCGTGCCGGGGAAGGGGCAGGCCGGACACGACTTGATGCTTCTTTTTGAATGGCTTGCAGTGCATGCGTATCCCTGAGCCTGGAACCCCGGAAGGCGACCGGGCGAGTCTCGACCCCCCCGTGTAGGCCCCGGGACTTCGAGCTTAGGACCTGAGACCTGATCTTTAGAAACGGAATCACCCCGCGGATCGCATTTCGCCCAATCCGTGAGGCGCGAGCGAATCCCCTCGAGGCAAAGACTACTTCAGAGTTTTCACGAAAGTAGCCACCGCCTTGGCGTCGTCCGCGGAAAGGCCGGCGAGAGCTTTCTTGTGCGGCGCTTTCTTGGCGTCGTCGCCCTTGGTGAGCAGGTCGCTGATTTGAGCGTCGGTCAGACTGGTGCCCTTCAGGGCCGGACCGACCTTCCCTTGGCCTTCGGGGCCATGGCAGCCGGCGCACTTGGCTTTGTAGGTGGCAGCTCCGTCCTGCGCAAACGCAGGCAGAGCCAGAGAGGCAGACAGCGCGATGACGAGTAGCACGATGAGTAGGTTGGTGAGTCGCATGAGTTCTCCTTCGGAAGTTGAAATGTGTAGGGGCCGAAAGTCGAGAGAATTGTAGTCCTGTGGAAGGTAAGAGTCGATGAGTCAACCCCGGTAGGCCCTGGGAGAAATCCAATCCGGTGCCAGAGCGGGAACTCAAAAGTTCAGAATCGGCAATCCGGAGTCTTGGCCGTGAGGACGGGTTGATTTCCTGGAATTGGGCCGAAGAATCTAATTCGAAGGCGGTATCAATGGGGCATGGTTAGCAGTCTCAGCCTCTTCCGGCTTGATGCTTCCTCGCTGAAACATGGCGTCGATTACCTCGTTGCGCCGCGCGATCGCCCGATCGGGATGCCGAATTGGAGAGTAATAGGCCGGGCGGGCGATCAGTCCGGCGAGAAGGGCTGCCTCTGCGATCGAGAGTTCGTCTGCACGTTTTCCAAAATACCGGAGTGCGGCTTCCTCTGCGCCGCAGATGCCAGGCTCAAAATATGCGCGGTTCAGATAGATGTCCAGCAGTTGGTCGTGAGTGAAGTGACGTTCTAGTTGAATGGCGGTGCGGATTTCGGTCAAGGTTCGCTGCAGGTTGCCGCCGCTTGATCCGCAGACCATCTGTCGAGCCAATTGATCGGAGTAGTGTCCATATCTCGGACTGTGATCGAGGGCATCGTAGTAGCGCCTGAAAAAACTCCTCGGATCGAAGTCTCCCGCGGCGGCGAGTATCGCCAGACGAATCCGAGGCACATTCACACCTGGAATGGCGACCACCCACAAGGACTCGCCGCAGATTTTTGTTTGAACCGATACTGCGCCGCCGTCGACCAGGTATATCGCCATGGCGGAGACAGCCGGGAGATCGGATGTATAGAAGTACAGCCAAGCGGCGAAACCTGCTACCGCGAAAACGCACCACAGCACTATCTCCAGCAAAATCCTGATCAGGGCCCGCAATCGGTTAGGGAATCGAGTCTTCACCGGAAAGCTCCACTGTCCGCCATCTTACTGTGAAATGTGCGGCATCACGTGAGCCAGCTTGTGTCGGTCTGAGGCCTAGCGCGGCGACTGTACGATCAGGATCATGCCGGGGCGGATCACTGCGACGTTGCGGTTGTCGCGCTTCAGGGCGGCGACGGTGGTTCGATAAGCGTTAGCGATGGAGTAGAGCGTCTCGCCGGTCTTCACTTTGTGGTGCACGACTGGGGCTTGCGCGATTTCTTCTTTTTCAATTTGCGCGGACTTGGTGGCTGGAGGCTTCGTGGTGGCCGTTTCCGTGGCCTTGGGGTGTTTCGATTTCGTATGCGACGACGCTACTTCGGACTCGTGCGCGGTCGGCGAGACGGGCAGGTGCAGGGCCAGCACTTTACGTCCGCGGAGGCTGTCGCCATGGATGCCATTCCAGCGGCGCAGCATTTGCGGCGAAACGCCGAAGTTCTCGGCGACGGTTTCGACCGTGTCTCCGGCGTGAACTTTGTAGCGGGTGATGCGGCGGGCGTAGGTTGCCGTGTCACTCACCGGATGCTTACCCGGCGCCACCGGAATGACCAGCTTGGCGTCGGCTTCGAGTTCGGTTCCTTCCAGGTGGTTGGCTTCGGAGATCGACTTCGCGGTGGTGTGATAATTCCGGGCCAGCGAGGCAAGCGTGTCTCCGGAATGAACCGTGTGGTAGCGCCACCACAGCCGCATATCCGTCGGAATCGAATTGATCGCGGTTTCGTACTGGTCTTGGGTCCCGGCAGGCAGGTGCAGTTCAAACTTGCCTTCGCGCGGAGTGGTCAGGCGCAGCAGGCTGGGATTCAGATCCTGCAGTTCGCTCGATGTTGAGCCGACGCACTCGGCCACCAAGCGCAGGTCAACAGGATAGTTGAGGGTGACGGTGTCGTAGTCCGCCGGGCGGTCCATCACAACGTCGTCCAATCCGTACTGCGATGGATTCTTGGCCATGATGGTCACGGCGAGAATGATGGGCACGTAGTTGCGCGTCTCTTTGGGCAGAACGTTGCGGCGGTAGAGTTCCCAGAAATCGGCGTATCCGGTGCGCTTTACGGCGGCCTGCACCGTGCCGGGGCCGGAGTTGTACGCGGCCATGGCCAGATACCAGTCGCCGAACTGGTTGTAGAGATCTTTCAAGTGGCGGGCGGCGGCGCGGGTGGACTTTTCGGGATCCTGCCGGTCGTCGACCCACATGTTGTGGTAAAGACCGTATCCGCGTCCGCGGCTAGCCATGAACTGCCAGATGCCGCGGGCTCCGACCCTCGAAACCGCCAGCGGATGGAATCCGGATTCGGCCTGCGCAAGATAGATCAGGTCTTGCGGGACGCCTTCCTTCTGGAACGTGGACACGATCATGTCGTGGTAGCGTCCGGAGCGGGCAAACGCGCGCTCGAAGACGCCGCGCCCGCGACCTGAGAAGTAGGTGATGTAGCCGGCGACCTGGTCGGTCATCATCAGCGGCAGGTCGGAGCGCGTGTTCTTGATCTCGGCCTGCGCTTTGGCTTTGACACCCGCATCGGCCGCGGGAGTGATGCCGTTGGTTTCGTCGATCGGCGCCGGCTCGGATTTCTGCTGGGCCTCGGCATCGGTAGAGGTGCCACCCGGGTAGAGTTCGTTGACGCCTTGCACGACGCGGTCGAATTCCTTCTCCAGGCGATCGTCGGAACGGATGTCAAGATTGCTGCTTAACAGGGCGTTCAGCGCGTTGTCGAAATTCTGCTTGGCCTCTTCAGTCTTGCCCGCCTGATGGTTGGCCAATCCAGCCTGGTATTCCTTTTCTGCCCGGGCGATCAAGTCGGCGACCGGGTCGGAAACTGGAGCAGGGGTTGGCGGAGCGGCTGGTGTGGAAGCCGGTTCTTGAGCTGGAGCCTCTTGCGGCTGGGCTACAACGGCCTGTGGGCCTGGCGTCGGAGTGGCAGCAGGCGGCCGAGTCGGCTTAAGGGCTGGTGCAGACCCGGGAGGCAGAAGTGAGACCGGTTTCTGCGCGGTCTGGCAGGCAGAGACCGCCAGAATCAGGGAGCCGAGCACTGCAGTCCGGACATAGAGGTTGGCAAATCGCATATTTCTCTATGAGATACGTGCTCCTCCCTGGGTGAGTGTCCGATGAATTCTACCAAATCGTACTCGGACGTCGCGCCCGGGTCAATCGCCGAAAAGGCACTTCGACGGTTACTTTCGGCACCAGGACCGCTAGGTTACCACTACTCAGACGGCAGATCCCCCTCCAAAGGTTTGAAGGGAACAGACCCTAAGGCTTCTTTCGGCCAGGTCGACGCGCAGTGAAGGAACCTTCTCCTGGCAGCAGTGCGCGAGCGAGGGCCCCTTCGGCTGTCGCTCAGGGCAGGTCCGCGCCACATTCTCGTTCTTGTTTCACACCCGCCAGTAATCCGGCCGCCAGGTCTGGATTGCCTTCTTGATGTCGGCGCGGGACAGGTTTTCTTTCAGCGTGCGCTCGACCAGTTTCGGAATTTCGGCGTCAGACGCGAAACGCAGCCCGCAGAGTTGGCCTTCGGTCAACTCGGGAATGCGGGAGCGCAACGGCTCCGACAGAAGTTGGGTCAGCCGCAGGCGCTCTTCCAGGCGGATGACACGATCCTGTACCTTCAGCGAGTAGAGGCGCACCTTGAAAACGAGGAGCAGGAAAGCGAGCGCCAGCAGAATGAGCAGGACGGCGTGAACGTGGTCGCGGAGATCCCCGTGGGTGATATGAGCGAAAAAGTGGATCAGAGTCAGGATCAGCGACAACCCGAAGATGGGAAGAAGGTAGAAGTGAAACGGCGGATCCCATCGAGTGTGATTCGCGAAGGTCTGCGGCTTTGTTTCGGCCATGAAGGCGCCTCCTAGCGGGAAGACGTGCCAGTGTAGCAGACGGCGCCGCCTGAGTGCGCGCATCCCGGCGATCGCATGTAGAATCACCTGTTGCCGGAATCCGTCCGACGAGATTGTGAATCCAAACTTTCATGAAAGCCATTCAAGTCAAACAACCCGGTGGGCCGGAGGCGATGGAACTGGTGGAGTTGCCGGTTCCCGAGCCGAAGGCGAATGAAGCGGTGGTGAAGCTGGCCGCTTCGGGCGTGAACTTTATCGATGTGTACTTTCGCGAAGGGCGCTACAAGGCTCCCCTGCCGATTGGGCTGGGGCAGGAGGGCGCGGGCGTGGTGACGGCGGTCGGCGCCGAGGTCACTTCCGTTAAGAACGGTGATCGCGTTGCCTGGTGCGCGCTGCTGGGGTCCTACGCCGAGTACGCGGCCGTGCCCGCAGACCGACTGGTCCCGATTCCGTCAGGCGTGACAGACCAGCTGGCCGCGGGGGCGATGTTGCAGGGGATGACGGCGCATTATCTCTCCCATGACACTTATCCGCTGAAGCGCGGCGAAACGGCGCTGGTGCATGCTGCGGCCGGAGGGGTTGGACTTCTGCTGGTGCAGATGGCCCACAACATTGGCGCGCGCGTGATCGCGACGGTCTCGACGGACGAGAAGGCGAAGCTGGCGCGCGAAGCGGGAGCGGACGAAGTCATTCTCTACACACAATCTGATTTTGAGGCCGAGACAAAGCGGCTGACCGGCGGTAAGGGCGTCGACGTGGTTTACGATTCGGTGGGCAAGACGACGTTCGAGAAGGGGCTAAATGTTCTGCGGCCGCGCGGGTTCATGGTGCTGTTTGGCGGATCGAGCGGGGCGGTGCCTCCATTTGATCTGATAACGCTGTCGCAGAAAGGATCGCTCTATGTGACGCGGCCGTCGCTGGGAAACTACATTGCGACGCGCGAAGAGTTGACGGCGCGGTCGGGCGCGGTGTTTGGCATGATGGCGGCCAGCAAACTCAAGTTGCGGATCGAACATACGTATCCGCTGGCAGAGGCCCAACGGGCGCATCGCGATCTGGAAGGAAGAAAGACGACGGGGAAGTTGCTGCTGATACCGTAGGTGTTAGGTCTTACGTATTCGGTCTTAGGCGTGATGCCGAGATCCGGGCCTAAGACCCAAGACCCAAGACCCAAGACCCAAGACCCAAGACCCAAGACCCAAGACCCAAGACCTGAAACCTATGAAAGCCATTCGCGTGCAGCATACCGGCGGGCCCGAGGTGATGGAAATCGCCGAAGTCCCCGTCCCACAGCCGAAGCCGGGCGAGGCGCTGGTGCAGGTTTCGGTTGCCGGCGTGAACTCGATTGACGGCCACTTCCGCGATGGAAGTTTGCGGACGCCGCTGCCATTCATTCCCGGGCAGGAAGGCGCGGGTGTGGTGACCGCGGTGGGCGCGCAGGCGAAAACGGTGAAGGTCGGCGACCGCGTGGCCTGGAGCGGCGCGTTGGGCTCGTACGCCGAGTTCGTGGCAGTATCCGCGGACAGTCTGGTGCCAGTGCCTGCAACGGTGACTGATCAGCAAGCCGCCGCGGCGATGATGCACGGGCTCACGGCTCACTATCTGGTGAATGATGCGCACAAACTGAAGGCGGGTGAGACGGCGCTGGTCCACGCGGCCGCGGGCGGCGTCGGACTGCTGCTGGTGCAGATGGCGCGCGCCATCGGAGCACGGGTGATCGGCACGGCTTCGAGCGAGGAGAAGGCCAAGCTGGCGCGCGAGGCGGGCGCGGATGAAGTGATCATCTTCACTCGGCAGGATTTTGAACCCGAAGTGAGGCGACTGACGAGTGGCAAGGCTGTCGACGTAGTGTACGACGGCGTGGGCAAGGCAACGTTCGAGAAAAATCTCAACGTGATGCGGCCACGCGGGATGCTCGTGCTCTACGGCATGTCGAGCGGTCCGGTGCCGCCGGTGGATCCGGCGAAGCTGTCGGAGAAAGGGTCGTTGTACATGGCGCGCACTACCCTGGCGCACTTTACCGCTACCCGCGAGGAACTGTTGGCGCGAACAGGTGCGCTGTTCGCGATGATCGCGGAAGGCAAGCTCAAGCTGCGGATTGCGAAGACGTATCCGCTGGCGGAGGCACCGCAGGCGCACCGCGACATGGAAGCGCGGAAGATCGCCGGGAAGCTGCTGCTGATTCCGTGAGGGCGATGGGTCAGACGAGTCGCAACTTAGGAAAATCCAATTTATAGCGTGCTGGGTCAAGCGTCATGAGGCGGTCGGAATGCAGCAAGGCGTGAGCGGCGACGACAAAATCCACAAGCAACCGTTTCGCCGAGCCTCCTGCAGACCGCCGTCGCCGCTCTGCATAGGCTGAGAATCCTTTGGCCGCGGCTCGCCACACGGGCTCGTCCAATCCGAAATCGACGGCGATCCCGGTCTCAGCAAGAAACTCTTCCACAAAACGCTGAGAGGCCGCTGGGTGCGCGAGCAACTCGACATAAACTGGAGCACAGACAACCAATCCCCCTTGGGCATGCGCACGAGCCAGATCGGTGGCGACCCGCGAAGCCAGCGGCTCATTCGACCACAGAGCTGAAAGAACGTTGGTGTCGAGTGCGGTCCTCACCGGTTGTCATCTTCTTCATCGCTGCGCAAGTCGTGCAGCCAGGAGTTGATTTCTTTTTTGCCCCCCGGGAACGTCCCTAGGACGCCCTTGTACTTCTCAAATGGACTCGAGGCGGGCCGAGAAGGACGGATCACGGTGCGTTCGCCCTCGATCACAAACTCCACGCGGTCTCCAGCAGAGAGGCCGAGGCGATTGCGGATCTCCTGGGGCACTGTCACCTGACCTTTGGAGCTGATCGAGCTAGAGAATTTCATCTTTACCATAAATCCTTACTATAAGGATATCAATCTTTACCTGAATGTCAAGAATGCCCATCTGTTCGCACGCCGATGCGCATGGACCGACGAATCGCTATCGTCGTCGCGTGTAATGCCGCGCGTACGGGGGCGCCTCTTTTCCTGGCGGCAATCTGGCATCGTCGATCGGCGTGCCAGCGACCATCTCCAGGGGTACGACTCCTGCCCACGTGGGGAATGAATAGTCCTCCTCATCGTCAATGGCCGGGCCTTGGCGCACTTTCGCGGAGAATTCCTCGATGGGCACGCGCAGCACCGACGTGGCTTTGAGTTCCCGTTCGGTGGGCTGGCGCGAATCGGCCCAGCGGCCGGGCAGAATGTGTTCCGAGAGAATGCGCAGAGCAGCCAGCTTTTCTTCCGGATCATCCACCAGCGTCGCTTTCCCCAGAACGACCACTGAGCGATAGTTCATCGAGTGATTAAAAATAGAGCGCGCGAGCACGAGTCCTTCGAGCAATGTAACGGTGATGCAGATGGGAACGCCGTCTTTGATCTGGCGCAGCATGCGGCTGGCGGCCGAGCCGTGAATGTAGAGGCTGGCGTCTTTTCGACCGTAGGACGTGGGGATCACGAAGGGCTGGCCGTCGACGACGAAGCCGGCGTGGCAGAGGAATCCTTCGTCGAGGATGCGGTACACGGTCTCGCGATCGTAAACGGCGCGATCGGCTTCGCGGACCACACGGGTGCGCGCGCTGGGCATTTGAGGTTCAGACATTAGGGAACGAACTCCGGGCAAGCGCCAAGGATGGGAAAAGAAAAGTGTAACACTGGAGGTGCGGACTCCGATGTCGGTCTACGCAGCTTGATACCGGTTCTCGCGATAGACGCGGCTGAACAGGATCGCGACGATCACCAGGACGGTGGGAGTGAACACGCTGGCTTCGGGGCCGACGCTGCCGCCGGTGAGCCAGTTCGGTCCGTGGAAGGCGGAGCCGAATAGATTGTGATAAGGCGCAATGCCGCTGTCACTGACGCCATAGAAAAACGTCTGGCCCCAATCCCATCCGGCGTGAAAGCCGACGGCCCACCAAAGATTGCCGGTGCGGCGCAGAAATATGCAGAACAGCAAACCAAACAGCACGACCGAGAGCAGTCCGAACGTGGTCTCTCCCGGATTCCCTTTGTGTGCCAGGCCGAACAATGCGGATAACAAAATCGCGGCGGGCCAGAATCCCATGCCGGTGGTGAGCGTGAACTGAAGGTATCCGCGGAAAGCAAACTCTTCGGAGAGGCCGACGACCACAAACGCCGCGCCCCACGCAGCGGCCGCGGATGCGATGGTGCTGCCGTGGATCGCCAGTCCGGTTAGATGGAAGCCGTGAAACGCCGAGATTGCCAGCAGGGTGCTGCTGATCGCCAGGAAGCCAACCACGACGCCGATCCCGAAATCTTTTCGGAAAGCGAAGCGGGCGGGTAAGCCGTACTGTCCGTACTGGCGCTTTTCGATCCGCGCCATGATGAGGGCCGCAATCGAAGTGAAGACAAAAAGCGTGCCTTCGGTCAGACCCAGGCCCAGCGGGGTGAGCTGCGACATGTCGAGCTGAACATTCCCGCGGACCAGCATACTCAGCGCGAGGTAGAGGGCGATGAAGAGCGCCACCACGACTGCCCAGAAGATGAGCACGCGCCAGCCGGCGCGGATGCCATGGGGCCCTCGGAAGAGGGTGTTCGGGGTGTGGGGTGCTGGAGTTTGGTTGGGTGCAGCGGTCGGTTCCGGCGGTGGAAGGATTTCCTGATCGGGCATGGTTACGCGGCCTTTCAGAACGCGATGATCATTCTACCGAGGTTGTGCCATCGGTCCAGAGGACCATCGCGGGATTTAGCCCACGAGCTCGTTCCTGTCCCTGGCAGGGCTCGGACTGCGCCGAATTTCGCAAGTTTGTCCCGCAGGGACATCTGAAAGAGCCCGGCGCTTCAACGCCGGGTCATTCGGAAAGAATGGAACAGGCGTTCCGGAGGAACGCCTGAAAACCTCGCCAAAATCTCCTAGTCGTTTCAATCGTGCCTACGGCACGAGATTGAGAATCTGCCGTCGCAACCCGCCAGTGAAACTGGCGGGCCACTGTCAATGATCCCTCCGGGATCTACCGTGTAGTGTCCGCAAGACGGCTACCAGTTCAGCTTCATGGCGAGCTGGAACTGACGCGGGTCGTACGCGGCGGTGGGCTGCCCGGCATTGCTGAACAGGGGGCTGACCGCGGCCACGTTCATTTTGTTGGCCAGATTAAACATGTCAACGATGAGGTCCATGTTGAAGCGCTCGGTGAAGTTGACGCGCTTGGCAAACCTTATATCGTTGAAGACCGTCCAGGGTTGAACGCCCGCGTTGCGGCCGAGATTGCCGTCGAGTTGCAGAAGAGTTGGAGACACCCCGGTGGCCACGAAGCCGAGGATGCATGGCTCCTGGAACTGCCCCGTCGGAGAATACTTGGATTTATATACGGTGCTGCAGGCAGGGTTCACGAAGGTGTTGGGGCGGCCGGTCAGAGAGGACAGCTGAAGATTGTCCCCGTTGCCGGTGATGATATTGAAAGGACGCCCGGAAGAAACATCCACGATCGGTGCGATGGTCCAGTCGCTGAAGAACCTCCTGGTGAAGCCTTTGCCCAGCGTTCCACTCTGGTAGACGCCGCTGAAGACAAAGCGATGACGCTGGTCGAACAGCGAAGTGGAGCGATCCGCGGCGGGGTAATAACTGTCCTGGGGTGTGAGCGTCGATTCCAGATCGGTGGAGTCGTCGATGGCATGCGACCACGTGTAGGACGCCAGGAATTCGTAGTGGTTGGTGAAGCGTTTGCGCAGGTTGGCGGTGAAACCGTGATAGACCGAGCTGCCGTTGGAATAGTTGGCATCCATGTCGCCGAAGGGGACGCAGCCGGTGAAGGTGTTGGGATCGCAGTTGGCATTGAATCCCGGGATTTGTTGCACCGTGGCGACAGCTTGGCTAATGCAATGAAGGGGGTCGCCGATGGAAGCGTATGCGCCGATGATCGAGGGGTTTAAGCCGCCTGGGCGGAAGAAGTTCATCAGCGAGGCGTCAACATAGGGATACGGAGAGGTCGGCGTCCCTCCCGGGCTGCAGCCGCTAACGGTGAACGGACTCGTAGGAGTAGGCGTAGAAGGTCCCGCGGCCACAGCATCGTAGTATGCCGCCTGGAAGTTGGAAACCATCAAGTCGCCGCGAATGGTATTGGCGTTGATGGGACGGTTCAGATGCCGCCCGCCATTGAAGTTATAGGCAAGACTGAGAGCGTAGCCGTGGCCGAGATCGCGTTCCACCGTGAGGTTGGCCTGTTGCGAGTAGGCGTAGACGAAGTTCTTGGACTGCGGATAACCGAAGGGCTGAAATGCGAGCGGCAGGAATGTCGACGGATTCAGATAGTTCTGGTTGAGAAAGACCGACTGCGGAAAGTTCAGAGCTTGAAACTGCTGCTGGTTGGGCAGAAATCCAAGAGCGGCGGCGGTGCCTGTGCTGAGCGTGGCCGCACAGGGGTTGGCCGGGCTTGCGAGGTTGATAGGCAGCCCCTGGAAGATTGTAATCGCGTTCAAATTGCTCGGGCTGCCAGCGGTGGAGCAGGTGGACGTGCCGGCAAAAGCCAATTGTCCGCTGGACGAACCGTCGGAGGCGTCGCCGAGGAAGTAAAGGCCCAGCAGCGGGTGGTCATAGAACATGCCGTAGGACGCGCGCACGACGGTCTTGCCGTTGCCGCTGGGATCCCAGGCCAGGCCAAGTCGCGGCTGAATGTTGTTCCAGTCGGTCTGTATCCCTTTCTGCAATCCCAGCAGGTTGTAGGCAGGAAGTGCCAGACCTTGAGGGGGGGCGAACTTGGGTGGAATTTCCACGTCATAGCGCACGCCATAGTTCAGAGTGACGGTTGGACTCACGCGCCACGAGTCTTGCCAGAACAGTCCAATGGGAATGTTCCTGAACGAGTCGCTCGGACTGCCGATGCCCTGTATGAAATCTCCGGGGATGCCCAAGCCGTACGCCTGTACGGCGGAGAACCCGGGAAGAGCCTGCTGGATCGAGGTAGGCATGGAGGTGAAGATTGCGTTGGGAAGCACGTCGGCGGCCGTCAGGCCTCCGAAGTCGTACACACCGCCATAGTTCACAGTGAAAATAGCGGTGATCGGGAGATAGTTGAAGTCTCCGCCAAACTTCATGTTGTGGCGACCAATCGTCCAGGAGAAGTTGTCGTTGAATTGGTAACGTTGCTCGACCCGCTGAATATAGGAGTACGGTTCGCGGCCGAAGTAGGCGAAGCCCGGAATATTTACGGCAGGGTCCGAGCCTCCTGGAATCTGGGTATTGTAGAAGTAGGAGAGTCCGCGGCGCGCGTATTGAAATGTGAATTCATTCACCTTGTTGCTGCCGATGGTCCAGGTATCTTTCAGCACTCCGGTGACATCTCGATATGTTTGTTGCGAAGTGCGTGAATAGGCGTTCTGTCCAAAGGGTTGGTCCTGGCCGCTGACCTCGATTCCGGTCACGGTGCTGGGACTGACATTTCCCCTGAGGGTGAGGCGGTTGTTGGCGTTGATGCTGTGGTCGAGGCGGAGCGAGTAGAGACTGGTTCCCTCAAAGACGGGAAAGTTCCCCATCTGCGACGACAGCGTCTGATAGGACGCCGGGACGAAGCACGGAGGCGTCTGGCAACTGCTGATAAACCCTGGGAGTCCACCCATGGCGGCGGGCCATGCTCCGTTTACCGCCATGCCCGAACTGGCTCCGGTTAACTCCGAGTAGAACTGTAAGAACGGTACTAGAGGCGGTGGGGGCGCAGCGGTGAATTGCTGCAGGAATGCCGCTTGTGGTTCGGTCGCCTGAATCATGAATGCCCCGGGGGGCGCTCCAAAGAAAGGGGAGGCATCGAAGGGGGCGAGCCCGAAATTGCCTTGCCCGATGCTGGAGAATCCGGTCTCGTGGCGGCGCGTGATCTCGTAGGCGAAGTAGTAAAAAGTCTTGTCCTTCTTGATCGGTCCGCCAAAAGCGATTCCTGCCTGCACGCGGGTGTAGGCCGGGTTGGGGACCGTGCTAAAGGGATTTACCGCCTGCAGGTACCGATCGCGCAGATAGCCGAAGACATCGCCGTGGAAGGCGTTCGATCCCGAGCGGGTGATGATATTGACCACGCCACCGGAGGCGCGTCCGTACTCCGCGGCGTAGCTGTTGGTGATGATCTGAAATTCCTGCACGGCCTCTTGAGAAACCGTCGAGCGCACGCCGTTGACCGAGTTGTCGGTGGCGTCGGCGCCGTCCACATTGACCAGGTTCGAGCGCGCGCGCTGGCCGCTCATGTTGAGGCCGGAGGTGGGCGCGGCGCCGGTGTTGGGCGCATTGTCACGCACGATCTGCGAATCCGTCAGCGTAAACGCGATGTAATTGCGGCCGTTGATGGGAAGATTGTCGATGCGGCGCTGACCAATGGTATTGGTTGTCGAACTGCGCGAGGTTTCCACCAGTTCCGCCTGCGAATTGACTTCGACAACCTCCTTGCCCCCAGAGACCGAGAGCGCGACCGGCAGCTCCACCAACCCGCCGACGGTGATGTCTACACCAGTATTTTCGACCTTCGTGAACCCCGTGGCTTCCACCGTAACGGAATAGGTGCCCGGCGGCAGCAGGTGAGCACTGTAGCCGCCCTCTCCGTCGCTGGTAGCCGTGCGCTCCACGCCCTTGGCGACGTCCCGCACGCTTACCGTCGCATTGGTGACCACGCTCCCTTTGGCATCCTTCACGGTAACGTGCAGATCACCGGTGGCCGCGCCACCTTGACCAAAACCGATGGCGGAAAGCAGCAACACAAGGAAAGACAAGGTGACGGCCTTGACGATGCGGATCATGAGGTTCTCCCTTGAACTCGCGGAGGCGAGCAGACGGCGGGAACGATTCCCACGGCAGATTGCGATGTAGTCACTTGAAACGCTATGCAGCCCGGTGGTTTTTATAACAGAACGGCCCGCGAAAACAAGTCAGGAATTGAGAAGTGTCGTTTCCGAGTTACCCCGGGTCCGGACTCGTGAACCCGCGCGGTCGCGCCGAGGAGCGCAGCAAAACAGCGGTCAAACGTTAGGGACGCCGAATTCTGATGAAAATCACAACATCGCCGAAATGCGCACCGGGGCCGCAGGGTTTTGCAGTCTGCCCAGCAGCATGGCGGAGCCATTTAAGCGCTCATAGCCTTGAAGGATGGGTGTGGCGGCCAGGCCAGAGTTCGGCCAAGCCAGGGCAACGTAGATTCTGAGAAGCGCGAACGCGGCATTGCGGCGTAACAGGAGAGCGTTGTCCACCAGTTGGCGTGCCGCTTGCGCGGTATCGGCGTCGCCTGCAGTCAACGAGCTTTGTCCCATGCGGACCAGGACTGCGGCGTTTCTTCCCGCCGTCTGAACGTAGGCGGCCATGGCGCGCAGCCGTTGTCGCCGCACCAGGCGAAACTCCGAAGCGGGCAAGCGGCGGCGCAGGTAGTCGTCCTCTGCCGGGTCGACGAGGTTGCGGAAGGCGGCAACGTCAATGGGCTGAATCTTGGCTGCGAGGCCCGCAGTTTCGGAAACCTGCAGGCTTCGGGAGACAGTGATGCCAAGGATGAAGATCAGTGCAAGGGCGGCGGCGATGACGAGAACAATAGCCAGAGTCATTGGTGTACCAGTCGCTCCAATTCCCGGTTCCAAACGTCGAGATTGTTCTCGGGCAAAGGAACCGAAGACTTCGTAGGGACTTTCTGGGGGACGAGGAGATAGTAGAACCAGATGAGGACGGAAAGGTGGGTACTGGCCATGCCCGCGAAGTCTAGGATGACTCGCCTTTCCGGTGGCAGCCCCGCATTCGCCGCCACTGCCCAAATTGCGAGATGAATGCACGAAGAGATTGCCAGGCCAAGCGCGATTCCAAAGACAGGCCGCGCCGGTCGAAGTCCGAAGTATGCCGAAAACACAAAAATGAAGAGCAGGAGACCAGATGCAATTAAATAGATCGTCTGTTCCAACAAATGCGCTCCGGAGACGATTCCAAAAAGACTGTCTTTTGGAGCGTAGGCGGCGGCCAACGCAGCCGTCAGCGCTAAGGCGATGCCGACTCCGCGAATCAGGAGCCTTCCAAGACGCGCAAGCGAATCATAGGAGCCGAAAACCCGCGCGAATATCTCTGCGACCACAGCAAATTTCAGCGGTCCTTCGATCAGTAGGCTCGCCCAATCTACCCGCCAAAAACTCTCAGCCGTGATGGATGGCGCCACATCGGCGATGTAAAGCGCGAACTGGCCGAGCGAATTGAGTATCGCAAAGGCAAAGAATGCGGGGAAGATCTTGCGTAGTCCGTTCCTGTAAATCAGGAAGGCGAGAGCCAAGAGCAGGACGTTTGGCGCGAGCCAAAGGTAATGCCAGAGAAATGAGTGCGCCTGCAGCATGACGGTAGCAACGCACTATACCGCGACTCGCTGCAGGCGGCAACGTCGGCATGACTCTTGTTCCGTTTTCGTAAGGAAAGAGGATTCTCAGTTTACGGCTTACATATTGTGTTACCACAATTGGTAGTAGTCGGTCCGTCGGCCCGGACTACGGTTGGAATCACCAAAGTGTTGAGGAAAAGGACAGCTGCGCCGAGGACGAGTAGAATGCGTTTCACGGTTGTTTTCTCCTTGTGACTGCGAGTTGGACCGTGATAATTTCATGGGCGCACTCGCAGCCGCAATGGGTTCGCAAACCTTTGAGCGTTCGGAATTCGTAACAAGATGACGCTGAAATCCGCTCTTCAGGACGTGAAGGAAACCACTCTGGCGGCCATCTCGGGCCTGCTGGGGAAGCTGGCCTATCTAGCCTCCTTGCGCCATGCCCGAGGCCGGTACCAACACTGGGGGATGGAACTGGTCCACGGGCCGGAGTCTTCCGAGCGCGCCTTGAAGACGGCCCATGCCGAGGTTGTGGCCGGAGTTCTACGGACGCCGCTGGCGTCTCTGGTCGAGGATCTGGACGAGTCGAGCCGTGGCAGCGGGGTTGCCGCCCACGATTATGTCGAGGGGATGCGCGAGCGCTTCGAAGACTTGCTGCCCGGCGAACGCCAGGATTCTCCGGCCGCGAGTCACCTTAATTCAGTGCTGCTGGCGCTTTCGAGCCTGGAGAAGAATCGAGGGCGTGCCACTCGGTCAATTTCATAGCGACTCCCACGACCTGACCGAGCACCTCGGCTTCCTGCGGGTGCCGTAGGATTCGAACTGGAACGGGAGATAAGGGATGCGGTTGCAGGATAATCTCCTCGCGGCGCATGCTGCACCAGCAGCAGGTATGGCCATCGCGAGTTTCCACAAAATAAATGGGACGCTCATATTCCGAGCGCCAGGAGCCTTCCACAACCTTATTCCGGGATTCATCGACCTGGATGAAACTGCCGGGCGGCAGAATCGGATACATGGTGAAATCCTGCGTGCCCACGTACCCGTACGTGAAATCGCTGTTGGCAAACTGCGCCAGGTAGGCGACGGGCACCAACCCCCACTGCTCAACCATGCGGCCGAGGTTGGTGGTGCGGCGCTCGTCAAAGCCAGGATCCATGCGGACGGGAACCTGCACCGAGGACAGGCCGGCCAGAGCATCAGAAACGTGCGATTTGGGCGGCGAAACCAAGCCGAGGTCGGCGGCCATGTTATTCAAGTCAACGCCGTACCAGGACATCAACTCGCGAAAATCGCGGCGGTAGATGACCGACAGGGTGTAGAGCCGGAAAACGCTGGGCAGAATGCCTTTGGTCTCGATGTCAGAGAGGCGGCTGGGAGGAATGGAAAATTCCTCGTTGCGATATTTGTCGGCAACGCGCGCGCTCGAGTTCTCCACGTCACGCATCGTGAGCCCGAGTTTCTCACGCAGGGTCCGAAGGCTTTTTCCCGCCGGTAACATGGGTGCGCCTCCAACGAAAGTGGAGGAATCATACCAAAGGCGAGGCCCATTGTGACGGAGATTTGTGCAAAAACTTGAGTGCCCGCAGGTTGTTACGAAATCCGAACATGCGTTGGCCCTTGTCAGGCGGGCAAAATCGGGGGTCTGGAACATCCGAAGACCCGGACCGAGCGTCGCTCCAGCATTGTGGATTTTCGGTGCTTGTTCGGAAATCGTAACGCGTCTCCGGCGAACGTAAGAGTTTCCCCGCCTCTTTTGTCCGACGGAGCTGGTGGCCTTCACTTCCTATCGCACTTGAAATCACCTCAAAAGTCAGGATGACATTTGTCACGCCCACCGCGTGATGGATGGCACTGGCGCGCCGATTCCTCTTCCGCGATGATGCAATCACCGGGCGGGAAGATGAAATCGGATTCCCGTCAGACGGTGCGAACTGCGCCGGGAGGACTGAAGATGATCGCAACCTTGCAGCAACCGCAACGCGCAGACATTCCAAACTTAGATTCCATGGTCGCCAGCCTCGATGGCGTGAACAAGAATTATGGAACCATCCGGGCGCTTCGCAGCGTCGATTTCCGGGTGCGGGCCGGAGAGATCGTAGCGTTACTGGGTCCGAACGGCGCGGGCAAAACGACCGCCGTGAAGTTGCTGTTGGGATTGCTGCAACCCAATTCGGGTCGAGCGCGCGTTTTCGGTGGCGACCCTACGAATCCCGAAAACCGGATGAGAACGGGCGCCATGTTGCAAGTGGGTCGAGTTCCCGAAACGCTGCGCGTTTGCGAGCACATCGACCTGTTTTCGAGTTATTACCAGAAACCAATGGCGTCGGCGGATGTCCTGGCGGCGGCCGGGCTCGAGAAAATCGGGGATCGAAAGTTCGGCGATCTCTCCGGAGGCCAGAGGCAACGTGTGCTGTTCGCCCTAGCCATTTGCGGCGATCCGGACTTGCTTTTTCTCGACGAGCCTACCGTTGGGCTCGATGTGGAATCGCGCCGCATGCTGTGGGATGAAATTCGCAAGATGGTCTCGCGCGGCAAGACGGTGCTGCTCACGACCCACTATCTGCAGGAGGCCGACGCACTCGCCGATCGCGTCGCCGTCATCCATCAGGGCGAAATCATTGCCCAGGGAACGCCGTCGGAGATCAAGGCGAAAACCGCAGGCAAGCGGATTCGCTGCATCACCAGCCTCAGCGTGAGCACGCTGCGCCAGATTCCGGGCGTCACCGAAGTGAAAGAAGATCGCGAAGCCTTCGAGCTTCACGTCATCGAAGCCGAGCCGATCGTCCGCGAACTGCTGGCCCGGGATGCCAGACTCTCCGGCCTGGAAGTTACCAGCGCGGGTTTGGAAGAGGCGTTCCTGGCGCTGACCCAAGATGCGACGCGCGAAGCCAATCATTCCAACTAAGCCAACGAGTAACGGAGGAACTGCAATGAGCACCGCAACCATGACATGGAGCAACACGCAAGTGCAGCGTTCGCCGGGTCACACGGCGACGATTTACCTGAAGGAAGCGAAGTACGAATTCCTGAAGAACCTTCGACTCCGCATGCATACGATGTCGGTGCTCAGCTTTCCGATCATGTTCTATGTTCTATTCGGGCTGGTGCTGAACGCGAAGCAGTCCATCGCAGGCGCAGGGGTGCCCACGTACATGATGGCTACTTTCGGCACGTTCGGCGTGATGGGCGCGGCACTGTTCGGAACCGCGGCGGGCCTGGCGTCGGACCGGGGGTTGGGATGGCTGCAAGTAAAGCGCGCCAGTCCCATGCCTCCGTTCGCGTACTTCTTCGCGAAGGTCGTCACCAGCATGATTTTCAGTACGATCATTGTGCTGGCGCTGTTCACGCTCGGATACGCCTTTGGTGGAGTGCGGATGCCCTTCGCGCAGTTTGCCGGGCTCCTGGGAACCCTGGTGGCGGGCTCGCTGCCGTTCTCGGCCATGGGCCTGGCTCTCGGATATTTCACCGGACCGAACTCGGCGCCCGCGACCATCAACCTGATCTATCTGCCCATGTCGTTCTGCAGTGGATTGTGGGTGCCCTTCATGTTCCTGCCGAAGATGGTGCAGCAGATCGCGCTGGCGATGCCGCCCTATCATCTGGCGCAGCTGGCGCTGGGAATCGTGGGAGCGAGAAGTCATGAATCGAGCGCCGCGCATTGGGGAGTGCTGGTGGCCTTCACCATGATCTGCCTGGGCGTGGCCCGCATTGGGTTTCAGCGCGACCAGGGAAAGTTGTACGGCTAAATCTGCTCAGCTGTCGGGCGAAGCATCGGGGAGGTCACTATGAGCGCGCGTTCAAGGAAATCGATCGGTGGGACGATGGCTTTGATTTTGTTTGGCCTGGTCGCCCTGTTCGGCGGTGAAAAATGGCTTGTGGGCTTGATTCCGGCGGCCATGCTGGTGTGGTATGGAACTGGACCCGCCCTGCGGCGGGGCCGAAATTGACGGTGGGGGAGAATAGAAGCCAGAAATGCAATTTCAAGATAGCGACGCGTGTGGCACGGGGAGTCCGCTGAAGCTGAAGCCCTGGAGGAGGATACTCCGGGACAAGGATCACGGATGGAGTCCTCTGCTCTGGGTGGTCTATCTCGGCTTCTTTTTCATGGATCCAGTGATGGGTCACGCGGGCCTGCGGCTGTGGCTCCTCGATGTGGCTGGCGCCGTTGTATTCCTTTTTCTCTACTTCGGCCTATTCGTCCTGCAGAATCCTCGAGCGATCGTTCACGTTGGCGGGATGGTGCTGCTCGGCCTGCTGTTCCAACCCATCAATGGAGGCGCCTGCACGTTCTTCATCTTCGCGGCGGCCATGCTGCCATTTTGCGTCGAAACGCAAACCGCTGCAGTCGTCGGCTTGGGTGCGATAGGAGTCATCGGCGCCATCCAGCCGGTCTTGCGGCACGACAATGCTTGGATCCTTTTCTACTCGGCGCTCTTTCCTGTGATCATCGGCGCGGGAAATACATTTTTCGCCGAGCGCAACCGCATGAACCGGAAGCTGCGCAAGGCGAATGAAGAGATCGAAAACCTGGCCAAAGTTGCCGAGCGCGAGCGCATTGCGCGCGATCTGCATGACGTACTCGGGCACACGCTCTCGGTGATCACTTTGAAGTCCGAACTCGCGGGTAAGCTGATCGATCGCGACCCGCAACGGGCGGGAAAAGAAATTCGCGAAGTCGAGCAGATTTCGCGACAGGCGTTGTCGGATGTGCGCGACGCCATTCGCGGCTATCGCAGCAAAGGCTTGGCCGCGGAACTGGCGCAAGCCAAGTCCACTCTCGAAACCGCCGGCCTTACGGTGCAGTGTGACGCCGCGACTACAGTCATACTGCCGGCTATGCAGGAGAGCGTGTTGTCCCTTGCCGTTCGCGAGGCGGTGACGAATGTTGTACGCCACGCGCGGGCCCGCAGTTGCCGCATGCGCCTCGAACAGCAGAACGGCTCCTGCCGCCTGGAAATACATGACGACGGTCTTGGCAGTTCCAACGGCGAAGGCAACGGATTGCGCGGCATGCGCGAGCGCGTCGAAATGCTGGGCGGCACGTTGCATCGCAGCACGGAATCCGGCACAACGTTGACCATCACGCTGCCGCTGAAAGAAGTCGCACCACACGACGAAGGCAGACTGAATTGAACCCCTCTAGCAAAGAAGGCCGCAAGACCATCCGCGTGGTTTTGGCCGAAGACCAGGGGATGGTGCTGGGCGCGCTCGCCGCGCTGCTCGAAATCGAGGGTGACATTTCTGTCGTCGCCAAGGCGGGCAACGGCAAAGAAGCCCTCGAAGCTGTGCTGGCACATAAGCCCGACGTTTTCATTACCGACATTGAAATGCCGCACATGAGTGGCCTCGACGTGGCGGCGGAGTTGAAGCGGCGCCGCACGGGGACGCGCGTCGTCATTGTTACCACGTTTGCGCGCTCCGGATACCTGCGCCGTGCTCTCGAATCCGGAGCCAACGGATACCTGCTCAAGGACATGCGCGCCGAAGAACTCGCGGATGCCGTGCGCCGCGTGCATCAGGGATTGCGCGTGATTCATCCCGAACTCGCGACCGAAGCCTGGGGAGAAATGGATCCGCTCACCGACCGCGAACGGCAGGTTCTGCGACTGGCGGGCGAAGGCATGGCCAGCGGCGACATTGCCGGCGAGTTGGGTCTCTCCGACGGCACGGTGCGAAATTATCTCTCGGAAGCGATCAGTAAGCTGGGCGCAAGCAATCGCGTCGAAGCCGCGCGCATCGCGCGCACCAAAGGCTGGCTGTAGGAGCCAAGGCTGATCCCGTTTGCGGTGGGCAGGGTGAGCGGCGGGTGCTTGCTCCTGCTGCGCCTTGTAGTCAGCCATCCAGCTAAAGAGCATTGCACTTGCAAGTGCTGGAAGGGTTATCAAGGTAAGCGGACTCAAGAATCCTCGCTTGTCAAGCACAAGCCACATAGCCATCGCCAAAATTGCTACCGCCCACCGCATTGCCCACTGGAGCTTGGTAGGCCGATTAGCCCTTGAAAGAGGGCGGGAGTAGAGAAGCATGCCGCCAACGAAAGCCGGAATGAATATGAAAACGAGTGGAATCCGAAGCACCCTCGTGCCGAATGGAATGACCATGCCCTTTGCCAACGCGGCGAGCGAACACCCCACCCAAAGTAGATTCGAGTGGGGAGAGCTCTCAGAGTCCGCTTTGAGCGGAACTTCGGCGGCCCCAAAACATGGCGAAAATCGTCCCCATCAAAAGAACGCCAATCCACTCTCCGATTGTTCCCATAGATCCTCGGATGCCTTAAGCGCAGTCTTATCAGCGATGGTTTCAGTATCCAAGGGAAGAGCGCGATACCCAAGTGACTCCCGTCATCAATCGGGCAACCAGCTGTTCTTAGGGAACGCTTCGCTCGATGCCGGCTTCTTGCTTCTGGGTCGTCTTAAAGGCCCAGGCCATGCGCGGGGTGTTGTGGGCGATGCCGATGTGACCTTGCGGGTTCAGCACGATGATGCCGCCGTGGCCGTTCAGGCGCTGCTTCAGATAGTTCATCGCTTCCTGCGCGGACCACTCGGGAAGATTGCCGGCCTGAATGCGGTCGGCGGTCCACTTGGCGAGCACTAACTTCATGATTGGCTCGCCCCATCCAGTGGTGGAGACGGCGGCGCTCTCATTGTTCGCGTAGCAGCCGCAGCCGATCAGCGAGGAATCGCCGAGGCGTCCGGGAGCTTTGTTCAGCGTGCCACCCGTGGAGGTTGCGGCGGCGATGTTGCCGTTGCGGTCGAGGGCGACGGCGCCGACCGTGTCGTGCGAGATCGTCATATCGTCAGAGCTCGGCGCGAACAGGTCGCTGCCGTGCTGTCCTGCTTCAGCCTGATACTCGCGCAGGCGCTCGACTTCGCGCGGGATGACCAGGTCTTCGTTCTTGCACAAAGCGATGCCGTGTTCAGCGGCGAAACGCTCCGCGCCTTCTGCTACGAAATAAACATGCGGACTCTCGCTGAGAATCTTGCGGGCGGCGCGCACGGGATTGCGCAGGCGCTCGACGCAGCCGACGCCTCCGGTGCGGAGCGTGGCTCCGTCCATGATGAGAGCGTCGAGTTGGACTTTGCCGTCGCGGTTGAGGAAGCTGCCGCGTCCGGCGTCGAAAGTCTCGTCGTCTTCCATAATGACAACGGCCTCCTCGACGGCGTCGAGGGCTGAGCCGCCGCGCTCGAGCACGCGCCATCCCGCAGCCAGCGCGTTCGTCACGCCGTGAATGTGGGCGTCGACCATGTCATCGGGCATGGCCCACGCGCCACCATGAACGACCAAAACCGGATCTGTCGGCAAGAGTTGTCCCCAGAATCATCCCCAGAAATCAGGATGCGACTCGATAGCATAGCAGGTGCGCTTCGCGAAGCGCTCACTTCGCTCGCGATGACAGAATGATTTTTCTGCGCGGGTCGTTTTCTTGGTGTCGGCATTCGCGGGCGTGGGCGCCCGCGCCACATAGAACTATGCGGCTTGGTGGGGAGTGACGGCTACTGGCGGGTCTTGGGTTCTCGTCCAGGTGTAGCGCATGCGGTGGATTACCGTGATTGTGCTTAGAACGGCGATCACCCACAACACTGGCGCCATACGGTTGAAGAGGGCTCCGAGGATTACTAAGACCAGGCGTTCGGGGCGTTCCATGAATCCTACGCGGCAGGAGCCGATCAGGCTTTCAGCGCGGGCTCTCGTGTAGCTGACCATGATGGCGCTAATCATGACGAAGGCGGTGAGGACGACGTAGAAGAAACGTCCGCCGCGGGCGAAGAAGACTAGCAGGCCCAGGAATTGGCTGGCGTCGCTGTAGCGGTCGACGACCGAGTCGAAGAAGGCTCCGAAGCGGGTGACGCGGTTGGTGGCGCGGGCGACCTGGCCGTCCACGAGATCGAAGAAGCCGGAGAAGATGATGACCAGTCCGGCATAGAAGAACATGCTCCGCTGGTTGTTGGCGTTGGCGGAGCCGAAGAGGATGGCGGCCCAGGTGTTGACCACCAGTCCCATGAAGGTGAGGACGTTGGGATTGATGCGGGAGAGCGCCAGCCAGCGGACGATGGTGTCGAGCAGGACTCCGCAGGCGCGGCCGAAGGCGCTGGTCCAGGACATCGACATTACGCGCCCGCCTCTTTCGGCTCGTCGGCGATTTCGTCGTGGATGGTGCTCAGGCTGAGGATTTCGAGTTCGCGCTTGCCGTTGGGGCTCACGACGATGACGGTGTCGCCGACCTTCTTGTTGAGCAAACAGCGGCCGATCGGCGAGGTGGTGGAAATCTTTCCCGTGGCTACGTCGGATTCCTCGCTGGTTACCAGCTTGTACCGCATTTCCTCGTTCTTGGTGCTGTCGTAGACCTTGACGGTGGAACCGAGGCCCACTTTGTCGTGGGGGATGTTGTTCATGTTGACCATGGACAGGTCGGCGAGGCGCTTGCCGAGCTGGCGGACGCGCGCCTTGACGAACTCCTGGCGCTGCTTGGCCATGTGGTATTCGGCGTTCTCGCTGAGGTCGCCGAGGGCGGCGGCCTTTTTAATTTCTTTGGGAAGCTCGTGAATCAACTCGTGTTCGAGCGCGTTGATTTCTTCCTGCAGTTTTCGTTTGATTGCGTCTGTCATGGAATTACGGCAAGACTTCGGTCATTATACGCCGGGCTTCGGGCTTCCGGCGTCCGGCTTCGGTAAATGGGAGTGAAAACATTGAACCACCGGCGGTCAACTCGTCGAAGCCGGCAAGGCCGAAGGAGTTTCCGTCGACATCTTCAAAGCGAGTGAAGATGCCACCCCAGGCCGGTGTCTGCGGGGGAAACAGAAAGCGCACTCCGCGGCTGGTCCTTTCGTTGAAGGTGGACGTAACGTCTTCAGTGATGAAGTAGACCTGGCTGTCGCGTCCGATGAGTTTGTAGGCCTCGGTATCCGGTGTGGCCAGGGCGAGGGCGACATGGGCGTTGCCATCGGGGGGGGAGCAACTTCGATCCAGCGATTGCCGGTATCGAAGGTGATGTCTACCACGACGCGAAAGCCAAGCTGGTCGACGTAGAAGCGCAGGCTGCGCTCCTGATCGCGGACAAAGATCATGATGAAGTGCAGACAGAGATAGGGATCCTGGCGGTCGAGGCGCAGGAGGAAACGGTGAATCCCAAAAGGTAAGGGAGCGTCGCTCATCCGCGTGATTATAAGGGCGCAAGGCCCTACGCCTGGCGGATGGTTTCGAGCCGAGGGCAGGCGGTGTGGCTAGGCCTGGAATTCGGAGGCTTCGGGGAAGCGGAGCTTGCACTTGGCCAGAGCGGTGGTGAGGATTTCCTCCACCTTGGATTCTTCGCAGTTGCGGGCCATGGCCAGTTCGCTGACCAGAAGGTAACGTGCGCGTTCCAGCATTTTTTTCTCGCGGAAGGAAAGCGGTTTGGCCTGATGCAGGGCTATCAGGCTTTTGAGGACGCTGGCGACCTCGAGCAGCGAACCGGTGCGCATGCGTTCCGAGTTTTCCTTGAAGCGGTCTTTCCAGTCGCCGTTGCTGCCGTTTTCGCCTACCGAGAGAGCGTCGATGACCTTCTGGATTTCGCCGTTGCGAACCACGCGGCGCAGTCCGACGCTGCCAGCATTCTGGCAGGGGACCATGACTTTGAGGCTGCTGGCTTTGATGTTCAGGAGGTAGAATTTCTCGACCGTGGCCCCGATCGACCGGCTGCTGATCTGTTCAATAACTCCAACCCCGTGATTGGGATAGACCACCTTGTCGCCGATATGGAAGTTCAAGTCCGTACCGCTCATATCTAGGTACCTAGGGAAGGCGGTGGTTCGTGGGGAAGAAGCTGCAACAGCCCTGAACGTATGCTACTCCCCGGACGAGGCGAAAGCAAGGAGGCGGTAGGGGCACGAGTCTGACTCGGCGTATTTATTTAAGTTGTTGAAATACATGCTGTTAGGGGTTGTCCGAAACCGGCTTCAGGGTAGTGTCGGCCGCACGTCTTCCGGGAGAAAGGTCTGCAGCGGTGAGTCGAGCGCATATAATCGGGCTGTGGATTCTGACCCCAACGACCCAATTCCAGACGAGCCAGAGGATGGTTCTTCCCGAAACGGGAGTGCGCGTGAGCTTCCCGTAGGGCGGGTGCTTGGACTCGACGTGGGCTTGCGGAGGATTGGGGTCGCGGTGTCGGATCCGCTCGGGATTACTGCCCAGGGGCTGGAGACCTTACAGCGCAGTACGAAACGCCGCGACTTCGAACACCTACAACGTGTGATTCAAGAGTACGACGTGCGGGAAATTGTGGTCGGTCTGCCCCTGCGCATGAGTGGCGCGGAAGGGATTCAGTCCGACAAGATGCAGGTGTTCGCCGAGGAATTGCGGAAGAGGTTTCGGTTGCCAGTGCATTTGTGGGATGAGCGGCTTACCTCGGTGGAAGCGAACCGCTTGTTGCGTGAAGCGGATTTGTCGATCGAGAAGCGGGGAAAAGCCGTGGACCGGATGGCGGCGGTGCTGATTCTGCAGGGGTGGATGGAGGGGCGGGCGGCTCGCTAGAGTCCAGCTACTTCAGATCTTCAGGAATATCTTCTTACAATCCATAAGCCAGATGGGGAGCAGGCATAGCAGGACGAAGGCCAGTGAAAATAGCAGCGATGTGAAACTCGGGCTACCGAGTGGGGCAAAGAAACGCCCGAAGATGTAATCGTGGCCGTTCCGCATTTCACCGTTGAGCGGTGCGTTGAAAGCGTACAACAACACAGCGAAGAGCCAGGCAACAAGGTAGGCGGTAATCGCATTCCGGCCGAAGATGAGAAACGGCTTGGTCCAGGCTCCGCGCCAGCGCTTGATATCGGTGGCCCAATAGCAGAGAGTCAGACAAACCAGAGCGAATCCGGCAGTGAAGAGCACATAGGAGCTGGTCCAGAGTTTCTTGTTGATGGGGAACCAGACTCCCCAGGTTCTGCCAAGAATCAGACCAACTAAGCCGAACAACAGCATTCCGACGAGCTTGGTTTGCGAGCTGGTCTTGGATCGCAACCATTCGCCGGTAAAGATTCCCAGCAGCGGCGTCGCGATGGCCGGTAGTGTGCTCAACAGCCCTTCGGGATCGCGAGTGGTCTCCCACAGATGGCGGAGGAACTTGCGATCCAGATAAGCAGCGAGATTGGCATCGCGGTGAAGGAAGGGGATGTCTCGACCTGGAACTCCGAAACCTGGCACCGGGACAAAGCGCATCAGGATCCAATAGCCGACGAGCAAGGCGGCGACGACTACTGCCCGGGTCCGAGGTCGCACATAGAGGAACAGGATGGATGCTGCCAGGTAGCAAATTCCGATGCGCTGCAGAACCCCCGGAATCCGTAATCCAGGGAAAGCTGACGGAGCGACCAGAACCAGGCTGTAGTTCATCGCCAGACCGATGGCGAAAATAATGGCCGCGCGGCGCAAGGCATGGAACCGGAGCACGCCCCTCGAATCACCTCGATCGAGTCGGGATTCGAAGGAGAAGACCAGCGAGACTCCGACGATGAAGAGGAAGAACGGGAAGATGAGATCAGTAGGAGTCCAGCCGTTCCACGCAGCGTGTTCCAAAGGCCGGTAGGGGTGGTCGTTCCCGGGATCATTGACCAGGATCATGGCGGCGATGGTGGCGCCACGGAACAGATCGAGAGAGGCCAGACGAGTGGAAGCACTGCTGGAGGAATCGGCTGACGGCGCGGGCACTGTCTGGGGGGACGGAACGGCCGGCGCCGCTGGCATTTTGGCCTCCACAATGCAGGGATCGGATGAGATGGTGGGGATTGTACTACGCCTTGTTTGCCGAGCCACCTTCGTTGCCGGCGTCAGCCGCTTCCGTAGCACAACGCGGTCGGCTCACTTTCCGCGCATGGCTTTTCGGTACGTCGCTACATTCTTATTGTGCTCTTCGATGGTGTGGGCGAAGCGGTGGTGGCCTTGGGCGTCGGCGACGAAGTAGTAGTAGTCGCTTTGCGCGGGATGCATGGCGGCTTCGAGGGCGCTGCGTCCGGGATTGCCGATCGGGCCAGGCGGTAAGCCTGCATTGCGGTAGGTATTGTAGGGCGAGTGGAACTGCATATCCGCATGGTGCAGCGTGCCCTGGTAAGTTCCCGCCAGAAGTTCGGCATAGATGATGCTGGGGTCGGCGTCGAGCGCGATGTTTTTCGCCAGACGGTTGTAATAGACGCTGGCTACCAACGGCCGCTCCTCGGCCACGGCTGTTTCCTTTTCGACGATCGAGGCCATGATCACGGTGCGTTCGACGTCCCCCGGAACTTCATTCGTAACTCTGGCTTGAGGCTCGCCCGGGGCGGGATCCGCGACAACTCTCAGCCTGGCTTGGGTGGAGTCTCCCGTGGTATGGATCAAGTTGATCTGGTGCGCGACTTGGCGAAACTGCTTGACCATGGCTGCGGCCATGTCGCGCATAGTCATCATGCGGGAGAATTCGTAGGTGTCGGGGAAGAGATATCCCTCCAGAGAGCGCGCTTCGGGCGCGAAGTCGGCAACCAGGGCGGTGTCGGACTGCGCTACTTTCAGGAAGTCGTCGGCGGGGCCGAGGCCCGCGGCCTCGAGGGCGCGGGCGATATCGAACATGGTGTAGCCCTCGGGCACGACCACGGCATGGAAGTAGACGTCCCCGCGGCGCAAGCGCTTTTGAATATCGATCACGTTCGCGGGCTTGTCGAATACGTATTCCCCAGCTTTTAGGGAGCGCTTGGGGTGAACGTAGTGCCACAGTACGAAGGCTTCTTCACTGCGAATGAGCCCGGCATTCTTGAGTTCGGCGGCGATGCGGTGCGTGGAATAACCAGGGCGCAGCATGACGAACACCTGCCCCGCAGGTTCGGTGGGTGTCAACACGGCCCAGGCGAACCAACCGGCACTTGCAAGAACGGCGACGAGAATGAACCAGATGATCTTGCGCACGGTATTCACAAAGCGTTATTCAGAATACGACAGCCACAGTTTAGATGACGGTTGGGGCGACCGTGAGCTGACGATAGTGTGACCGTCTTTCGTAAGCATGTTCGGTGTTACTGCTACCCGACAATCCTGTCCTTATCGGGCGGACAATAGCGGTTTACAGGCCCCACCGCGTGCCGGCGAGGGCAGATCTTGCTACATTCGCGAACCAGCGGCTTTGTGTTTTCTTCGCGTGCCTCATTCGTTAACACGATGGACCCGTACACTTTAATAAGCGTCCTGCCCAGCTTTTGCAACCTTCCCGGCGAGGTATACTCAAATATGTTAGAGGACTCTTTATATCTTGATGAGACGCAGTTCGCCCTTTTTAACCATAACCTTGTTTCTAGCCGTGCTGTCGACGACGGGCTGCGGGCTATGGCTCCGCAATCGTCCGGTCGAAGATCAGTACTCAAAAGCCGCGCTGAAGGAGTCCACGCAGCAGGGGTTGATCGACAGCATCAATCAACAGGCCGAGGCCATCCAGTCGCTGAAGGCGACGGTGGACATTGACAGCTCCGTCGGCGGTATGAAGAAGGGGCACGTCACCGACTACAAGGAAATCCGCGGCATTGTGCTGGCGCGAAAACCGGACGCTCTGCACATGATCGGGTTGATGCCGATTGTGCGCACCACGGCATTTGACATGGTTAGCGACGGCCAGGACTTCAAGCTGTGGATTCCGCCGAAGAACCGGTTCGTGGTCGGCAAGAACGCGGTAGCGACGCCCAATACGGACCAGCCCATGGAGAACATCCGCCCGCAGAATATTTACGAGGCGCTGCTGATCCGTCACATTGATCCAAATTCCGAGATCGCGGTGCTGGAGAACGGGTACGAGACGTTTCATGACGCCAAAGGGCATCGCATCCTGCAAGAAGACTACGAGTTGACCATCATCCAGAAGTACCAGGATGGTTGGAGGCTGGCGCGCAAGATCGTCTTCGGGCGCACCGATCTAAAGCCGCACCGCCAGTACATCTACAGCGAGGATGGCAGAGTGGTCACGGATGCGAAGTACGCGGAATACAAGGATTTCGACGGAATCAGCTTCCCGTCGCGCATCGAGATCTACCGTCCGCAAGAGGAGTACGACATTACGCTGAACATGCTGAAAGTGGACATTAACAAGCCGCTGACGGATGATCAGTTCGTGTTGGACCAGCCCGCGGGAGCGGTGGTGGTGCATCTGGACCACCCGCAATCGAGCCTGGCTATGCCCCTGGGGGAGAGACGGTAGCGGTATTGGCGATGTGCGGCAGTAAGAGTCAAAATCCCCACTCTCTCGCCAAAGACGCGAGAAGGGTGGGGCACCCGCCGACTTTTAGGCCAGGGCTGAGTGCTGACAACTTCCTATGATGAACAAAATGGTGGTCGCCAATCTGGTGCACCGGCCTACGCGATCGTTCATCGCGATGAGCGCGATTGCGCTCGAAGTTACGATGATTCTGCTGGTGGTGGCGCTCTTCTATGGATTGTTGAATGGCTCGAAGGAGAGCCAACTCGGGGTCGGGGCGGACCTGATGGTGATGCCTCCGGGATCAGCTGGATTGATTGGGATGTCGGGCGCGCCAATCTCGATGAAAGTGGGAGATGTTCTGCGGCGAGTTCCGCACATTGAAACGGCGGTGCCGGTGATCTGGTGGTTCACGCAAAAGCCGGTGGAAATCATTTACGGCATCGACTTGGCGAGCTATGACACCCTTCCTCCCCAATTCCGCTACCTCTCTGGCGGGCCCTTTCAAGGGCCTTACGATGTAATCGTCGACGACTACTTTGCCAGCATGAACCAGAAGAAGGTGGGAGACGCGATCGAGATCCTGAACAATCAGTTCCGGATCTGCGGGATTGTTCCGCACGGAAAGGGTGGGCGTAAGTTTCTGCCGCTGGCCACATTGCAGGATTTGGAGGGAGCCGAGGGCAAGGCCTCTGTGTTTTACGTGAAGCTGGACGATTCCGCGAATGCGAATGAGGTAGAGAAGGCGATTCAGCAAACACCGGGCATGGAGAAATACTCCGTGCGCTCTATGCAGGAGTATTTGTCCATGATGACTCCTGACAATCTGCCGGGGTTCGATTTGGCGATCAGGATTGTGATCGGTGTGGCCGTGGTGGTGGGATTCCTGGTGATCTTCCAATCGATGTATACGGCGGTGATGGAGCGAACGCGCGAGATTGGAATTCTGAAATCGCTGGGTGCATCGAAGTGGTACATCGTGAATGTGGTTTTGCGAGAAACCATGCTGCTGGCGGTTGCTGGAATTGTCGCGGGGATCATCCTGAGTGCGTTGACTCGCCGCGCCATCATGTTCGAAAAGCCGGTTCTGCGCTTGTTCTGGAGCAACGCGTGGGCGCTGCGAGCGTCGCTGATTGCGGTGGTTGGTGCGCTGGCGGGCGCCTTGTATCCGGCATTCAAGGCGGCGCAAAGAGATCCGATTGACGCGCTGGCGTACGAATAAGGCCCACGGCGCGGGCGAGACGCCCCCGCGCCAGCCGGCAGGATGCCGGCGCTACGAAGAACGGCGGCTCAGCTTCCAATCCTGCGCGCCTGAGCATCCGGCGCAGGCCGCGTTCTCCGGCCGATCCGCGCTGTTCGCCGGCTATATTGCCGTCACGATCAATCACCACATAGATCGGATAGACCTGCGCGTTGTACATGGCGGCGAGATTGGTGTCTTTGGTGAGGACGATCGGGACCGAGCGTGGGTGGTCGGCGAGATACTTTTTAACCTCCCTGATCGGGTTCGAGGACGTCGACGGCGAGAACGATCAGGCCCTTCCCGCTGAATTCCCTGGCGATGTCGTCAACGAGCGATGCTTCTTCCTCGCAGTATTTGCTCCACGTAGTCCAGGACTCCAACAGCACCGCTCTCCCTTTGATGGACTCGTTATTGAATTGCTCACCGCTCGTGGTCTTGGCGCGGAAGCGCGGGGCCGGTTGCCCAGATTCGTCGCCGGCCTGGACGAAGAACGGCGCAAGCAGCAGGATGCCGGTGAGACACGCCGAAAGCGGTCGGCGCTTGAACATGGCGCAAAATATGACACAGGCGTCGGAGTCATGCTCCGGCGCCTGTGAAGTTTGTTATTGGGGCATCCCACTCGGGAGCCGGCGTGGTTAGACTCTAGGCTCCACCCAGGTATTGCACGTGAATGTACGTGCCCAGCCTGACGTTGTAGGCGAGATACCAGCCATCATGGTCGGGGTCTTCGTAGATCACGATGTCGTCGCTGTCCCAGAGCCAGTCATTGCAGTAGGCAAGGTCAAACGCGCCGACGCTGAAGTAGAAGCCGCCAAACCAGAAGCGGTTCGGGCCGCCTCCCCCGAGGCGCCAGACGTGGCCCCGGCCGAAGCCGCCGGTAAAGCGGCCGTGTTCCCAGGGATGATCGAGGTGGAAGCGGGCCTCATCGTGTCCGTAGTCGTGTCCGACCCACGTGCCATTGTGGTGGACGTGCGGGGCGTCGGGATGGCCCTGTTTGTCACGATAGGAAGGTTGGGGCACGGGCCTGGCCGGCGTGCCATGAACTGGAGCCGGCCCGTGTTTAGGAATATATCCGCCACCAACGTCATGGCCACCACCGCCTGCGTGTTGCGCGAAGGCGGGCAAGGAAAGGATCAGAGATACAACGAGAAGTTTGGGGAATAGTCTCATGAGCATCCTCCGACGGTTACCATACCACTGGGGGCTTTTGGAGGAACAGATCGTTGACAATTCTTTGCAGATTACGCTATCTTAAACACTTGGTAGTCGTGTGGTTGCCCGCCTGATGGTCTTGGCGTCCTCGCCGGGGAATCAACGAGCGGTCTTCTTTCGCAGCTTTATTCAATCTGGGAGATTTCCGATGTCAACCTATTTCCCCAAAGAGGGGGAAATTGTGCGCAAGTGGTACGTCGTGGATGCGGACGGGCAGACGCTCGGACGCCTGGCTTCGCAGGTGGCGCGCATCCTCATGGGCAAAGAAAACCCGCAATACACGCCGTTTCTCGATACCGGCGATCACGTGATCGTGATCAATGCCGAGAAGATCAGAACGACTGGCGTGAAAGCCGAGCAGAAGCAGTATCACCACTACACCGGGTATCCGGGTGGTCTGCGCACCGAAGATTTCAAGAATCGCATGATTCGCCGGCCCGAGGCGGTGATCGAAGCGGCGGTGAAGCGCATGCTGCCGAAGAACAAGCTGGCGGCCCACATGCTTTCGAAGCTGAACGTGTACAAGGGCGACAAGCATCCGCACCAGGCGCAGAAGCCGCAGGATCTGAAGTTGGAAGTGCGGGCGTAAGCACGGTCCGAGGAGACTGAGATCCTTCGCTTGGCCTGAAAAGCGGCAGCGCTCAGGATGACAAGATTGATGGAACTCCGCTTCTGGTTTGACTAGAAGCTAGGAGCTAGAGGCTAGAGGCTAGAGGCTAGGAGCTAAATGGCAGAACTAGTTCAATACTACGGAACGGGACGCCGCAAGACGGCGATTGCCCGAGTGTATTTGCGTCCGGGCAGCGGCGATTTCAAGGTGAACGGGCGCGCCTTTGAAGAATATTTCGTAACCCCGGCGCAGCGTTCGGCGGCGAAGGCTCCGCTGGCGTCTTCCGATACGGCAGCTACATTCAACGTCATCGCCAGCGTTCTGGGTGGCGGCGTGCGTGGCCAGGCCGACGCGGTGAAGTTGGGTATTGCCCGCGCGCTGATGCAGTTCAATGCGGAACTGCGCAAGAAGCTGAAGTCCGAGGGCATGGTCAGCCGGGACTCGCGCGGCAAAGAGCGTAAGAAGTACGGACAGAAGGGCGCTCGCAAGCGCTTCCAGTTCTCAAAACGCTAGTACGGAGTTGCCAGTACCGAGCCGACCGAGATTCCTCGCTTCGCGAGGAATGACAAGGTTTGTTTTTTGGTGTCATGGTTTTTTGGCTGAGAGCTGCCGGCAGAAAGCTGACAGCTTGTTTATAGGTGTTCAATTCTTCCCGTGCCTCGCGTGCGGGGCGGGAATGGCAATCCGGAGCGGCAGGCTGGCGCGAAGGATGCAGACTAAAGAGGAGGTTCATTGGCTACCATTACCATGAAGGAGTTGCTCGAAGCGGGCGTCCACTTCGGGCATCAGACCAAGCGCTGGAATCCCAAGATGAAGGAATACATCTTCGGAGAGCGCAACGGGATTTACATCATCGACCTGCAGAAGACGCTGAAGATGTTCAAAGAGGCGTCGAAGTTCGTGCAGGATCTGGCGAACGACGGCCGGATTGTGCTGTTCGTCGGCACCAAGCGCCAGGCGCAGGACGCGATTGCCGAAGAGGCGCAGCGGTGCGGGATGTTCTACATCAACCAGCGCTGGCTGGGTGGACTGCTCACCAACTGGGTTACGGTGCAGAAGTCGGTGAAGCGGCTGAAGGAGCTCGATGAGATGGCCACGGATGGCCGCTACGAGCTGCTCCCCAAGAAAGAAGTTATTAAGCTCGAACGTGAGCGCAAGCATTTGCAGGCCAACCTGGCGGGCATCAAGAATATGAGCCGGTTGCCTGATGCGATCTTCGTGATTGACTCCAATAAGGAGCAGATCGCGGTGCGCGAGGCGCGCAAGCTGGGCATTCCCGTGGTCGCGGTGGTGGACACGAATTGCGATCCCAGCGAAGTGGATTATGTGATCCCGGGCAACGATGATGCGTTGCGGGCGATCCGGCTGTTCACGTCGAAGATTTCGGAATCGATTGCCGAGGGCGCGCAGTTGATGACCGACAAGCAGGTGGCCGATATGCAGGCGGCTTCGGATGCGGCGCAGGCTGCAGAGAGCGCAGCGAGCGAAGTCCATGTCGAAGAGGCCGGAGTCGATGCGGCCGAAGACATCAGCATGGAAGAAGTGCTGGGTCCGGGAACGCACAAGAAGCCGGTGGCCACCGAAGAAGCCGAGTTGCCGAAGGTCGAGAGTCAGACGGTTTAAGAGCAGTCGGCAGTTGCCAGCAAAAACCGGGCATTCATCCCCTTTAGGGAAACCAGACCCGCGCGGGTCGTCCGGCGCGGGTCAAATTTTATAAAGCAGCATCTAATGAGGGGAGACGTTGCAACAACCGTCTCTACAACGAAGGGTATTAATCGATATGGGTACGACTACAGTGAATATTTCCGCGGCACAAGTGAAAGACCTCCGAGAGAAGACCGGGGCTCCCATGATGGATTGCAAGCAGGCCCTCACGGAAGCCAAGGGCGACATGGAGCAGGCGGTCGTGATTTTGCGCAAGAAGGGCGTTTCGGTGGCAGCCAAGAAGGCAACGCGCGTGACCAGCGAAGGATCGGTGGCGAGCTACATTCACGCCGGCGGCAAGATTGGTGTGCTTGTCGAAGTGAATTGCGAGAGCGATTTCGTGGCGCGCACCGACGACTTCAAGGAACTGGTGCACGATATCGCGATGCACATCGCGGCCAGCGATCCGAAGTACGTGCGCAAGGAAGACGTCACGGCTGCGGACTTCGCCCGTGAGAAGGAAATCTTTCTCGCGCAGGCGATTGCCAGCGGCAAGCCCGCGAATATCGCCGAGAAGATGGTGAACGGCAAGATGGAGAAGTTCTATGAAGAAGTTTGCTTGCTCGAGCAGCCCTTCATCAAGGACCAGACCATTTCGATCTCGCAGCTCATCGCGGCTAAAATCGGCAAGCTGGGCGAGAACATCGCCGTGCGCCGCTTCGCGCGCTTTAAGGTGGGTGACGTCGGCGAGACCGTTGCCGTCACGAAGCCTACAGAGCCGAAAGGCGAATAATTCAGGGCGCCCGGCGGGGCGCCTTTTTTTGGAGTGCGAGGGCGAGACGCCCTCGCGACTGCTGGCGCTGCGGTAGACTGGCCCTACGAGACTCTTCATGACGACTCCGACCCCTGCCTTCAAACGCATTCTGCTCAAGATCTCCGGTGAGGCGCTGGCGGCGAACCAGGGCTTTGGCGTCGATACCGGGCGCATCCACGAAGTGGCAGCGGAACTAGCCGACGTTCACAAACTGGGCGTGCAGTTGGCCATCGTCGTGGGCGGAGGCAATTTCTTTCGCGGCGTTGCCGACCAGGCCAAGGACATGGATCGAGTTTCTGCCGATCACATGGGCATGCTCGCCACCGTCATCAACGCACTGGCGCTGCAGGATGCGCTGGAGAAGCAGGGCGTCTACACGCGGGTGCAGTCCGCGATTGAGATGAAGCAGGTGGCCGAGCCCTTCATCCGGCGCCGTGCGATTCGTCACCTGGAAAAAGGCCGCGTGGTGATCTTTGCCGGAGGCACGGGCAATCCCTATTTCTCGACCGATACCGCGGCTTCCCTGCGCGCCATGGAGATCAAGGCTGAGGCCATTCTGAAGGCGACGCGGGTGGATGGCATTTACGACGCCGATCCGCTGAAGGTTGACGGCGCGAGGAAATTCAATCACATCACCTATATGGACGTTCTGAAGCTGGGTTTGAAGGTGATGGACTCCACCGCCATCAGTCTCTGCAAGGACAATAACCTGCCCATCATCGTATTCAACCTGAACCATCACGGGAACATCCGGCGCGTGGTGCTAGGCGAGAAGATTGGTTCGCGGGTCAGCGCACAGGGTGAGTGAGTCGATTTGAGAGTAGAGTTGGCCACGGATTTTCAGGGATTCACACGGATGTTTTGAAAGTTCTTGGTCCGGGTGATCCGTGTAAGTCCGTGGCCATTCTTCTTGTTCGGTTTATAATGCAACGTTTTGATTCCTGAAGTGTAGGGAGCAGACCCATGGCTGATAGCGCGCCTCTAAAAGAAATTCGAGTTCAACTCAAAACGCGGATGGATAAGGCGGTGGAGGACTTCCGCAAAGCCATGGCCGGCGTGCGGACCGGGCGCGCGAACGTGCACATGCTCGATAACGTGAACGTGGATTACTACGGCTCGCAGATGCCACTGAACCAGGTGGCGCAGGTGCACGCGCCCGAGGCGCAGTTGATCACAGTGCAACCGTTTGACCCATCGCAGCTGGGAGCGATTGAGAAAGCAATCCGCTCGGGAGATATGGGGCTGAATCCGATGAACGACGGCAAGCTGATCCGCGTGCCGGTTCCGCCGCTTACCCAAGAACGACGGCAGGACATGGTGAAGCACTTGCACCGCGTGCTGGAAGAGCACCGCACGGCCGTCCGTAATATTCGCCGCGATGGCAATGATGCGATCAAGAAGGCGCTGAAAGACAAGAAGATTACCGAGGATGAAGAGAAGCGTTCGCTCGATGAGATTCAGAAGCTGACCGACGGCGAAATCAAGAAGATGGAAGAGATGAGCAAGGGGAAAGAAAAGGAAGTGCTGGAGTTGAAGTAAGGGCCGCAAACTACTTTTGCCGCGGATTTTCACGGATCAACGCGGATACCCTAAAAAATCTTGGCGGGAAACACCCTCGCACCCATAGATCCCGTGAGCGGGTTGCAAACATCAGCGTGATTTTGATTTCTGGATCCGCGTGAATCCGTATAGATCCGTGGCGATAGAGGGTTTTCTGGCCCACAGAAGTGCATGCACGGTAGTTTTTCTTCCTAGGCGACGTCTTACAAGTCCATCGAATCCAACCAGATAGCTCAAAACTAGCACCGACACCCCGCCTGGTAACCTCTCTTTGGTTACGCGACATTCCCCGCTGGGCTGTGTTTCCATCGCTGTGAAGCAGATCGCGGCTCCCCCCGGACAACGCTTCACAAGCAAACTTTCGCATCGGAGTCTGCCATGAAACGGTTTTTTGGATTTGCATTACTGTTCGCGCTCTGCATGATGGGCGTGGGTTGTGGATCGAATTCCTCTTCCCAGGGTTCGAATCCGCAGACAGCCAACGTGTTCGTGACGGGAGAGGACTCGCCACTCTCCTCGGTCGTGGGCTTCAACGTTACTTTGAATTCGGTCACCCTGAACGGACAGGACAACAGCACGGCGACCGTGATTTCGACGCCAACTACCGTCGATTTCGCGCGGCTGGTCGGGCTGCGTTCGCCGCTGTCGTTCAATCAAGTGAAGGCCGACACTTACGTCAGCGCGACATTCGTGCTGGCCAACCCGGTGATCGACTACATCACCCTGAACCCGTCTCCGACCGTGAACACGCTGAACGGGACATTCCCCAACAATCAGAATCCGTACTCCGTGACCGTGAACTTCCCCACGCCCATGGTGGTGGGAGCCAATGGTTTGGCCGGCTTGCGGATGGATATGGACATCCGGGATTCAGTCGCAACCGATGGAAACGGAAACCTCGTCATTAGCAACAACACGATTGCGGTCAATCCGGTCATCTACATCAAGGCGACGCATGCCAGCGATCCCGACGGACAGGTTACGGACCTGACGGGCGGCCTGGTTTCGGTGAGCACCGCCAACAGTTCGTTCGTGCTGCAAGGGCCGTACGGACGCCAGTTGACGGTTTATGTCAACGGCAATACCCAGTTCAACAGCGGTTGGAGCATCAACAATATGGCGACGCCGGCTATCCTCGGAGTGCAGGGCGCATTCCAGCCGGATGGCAGCTTGATGGCGACCGGCGTCGAAGTCATTACCACCTCGCAATCGTTCATTTCCGGGCGAGTGCTGGCGCTGACGCCTTCCTCGGGAGCGGTTCAGCAGATCACCATGTGGGTGGGCGAGACTGGCGCTGACATGGTCAGCGACGTCGATAGCATCATGACGGTGAATGTGGGCAGCGTGGACAACAGCGACTTCGACATCTGCTTCTTCAACGGCGGGGTCACGGAGTCGTGGTTCAGCAACACCTCGGTTGTAGTTGGCCAGAGGATCTTCATCGGCGGCAGCTATTCCAACAGCGTCTTCACGCCGACGATGATCTCGCTGCGGCTGCAGGGCGTTTACGGCATGTTCGAGCCGTCGAGCGTCACCGTCGACAGTGGCAATCTGGGCAGCTTCCAGATCTCGAACAACGGGCTGGTGGGCTATTCAGTCGGTGGACCCGTCACGGTCAACACCTTCAACCTCACCTACTTCAACAACCTGACTGGACTCAGTCAGCTTCAGACCACGACTACTGCGATTCCTCTGGTCACGCGCGGTCTGCTGCTGGCTCCCAACGGGACTCCGGAAGTCTATGCGGGGTTCGTGTCTGAGCCGAGCAACTAACTTGCAGGTTAAGTCTTGCAGGACGGGCGGCTTCGCGGCCGCCCGTTTGTGTGCCGAGCACGTGCGACAGCTTGGTCGTTCGGTCTTAGCTTAACCCGCCCAACCGCCGGACGCGGACCCGCATGTCCGGTGGTGTGGCAGGGGAGGAGAGGCGACTCTCCCCCTTTGCCGATTGTTTCTGCGGCTTATTGGACGGTGGGGCATCCTGTCGGGAAGCACCGTATAATCGGAGCGATGAAGCAGGTCGTTCATGCCGCGTGTCCGCACGACTGTCCCGATGCTTGCGGCGTGCTGATCACCGTTCAGGACGGGCGAGCCACCAAGATTCAGGGGGATCCGGAGCATCCGGTGACGCGTGGGTTTTTGTGTGCCAAGGTGGCGAAATATCTGGATCGGGTGTATTCGCCGGACCGGGTGCTTTATCCCATGCGGCGGATTGCTCCTAGGGGGCCGGTGGCGGGGCAGCGGAGCTTCGCTCCGCATGACCGGGTCAAAGACCCGGTCCCACACGATCAAAGTCCACACAAGCCAGATCCCCACGAACAAAACCCACACCAGCAAACCTGGGAGCGGATTTCCTGGGACCAGGCGCTGGATGAGATTGCTGCGCGCTTTCGTGCGATTACGGCGGAGTTTGGGAGCGAGGCGATCCTGCCTTATTCCTTCGGCGGGACTCTGGGCGCGCTGAACAGCGCCTCCATGGACCGCAGATTCTTCCACCGCCTGGGTGCTTCGCAGCTGGAGCGAACCATTTGCTCCGCGGCCGGAGAGGCGGGACTGGAGTCCGTTCTGGGCGTCAAACTGGGCACCGAGCCCGAGCAGTTCCGCCATTCCAAGTACATCATTGCGTGGGCGTCGAACATTCACGCCAACAACGTGCACTTGTGGCCGTTCATCACCGAGGCCCGGCGCAACGGCGCGAAGCTGGTGGTGATCGATCCCTACCGCACACGGACCGCACAGTGCGCCGACTGGTACCTGCCGATCAATCCGGGCACCGACGCGGCTCTGGCGCTGGGCATGATGCACCTCATCATCGGCGAAAACCGGCACGATGCCGACTATGTCGCGAAGTACACGCTGGGTTTCGAGGAGCTGCGCGAGAAGGTGAAAGAGTATCCGCCGGAGCGCGTAGCGCAATGGACGGGGATCGCCGCCGACGACATTCGCAAGCTGGCGCGGGAATACGCCACGGTTCGACCGTCGGTGATCCGCCTCAATTATGGCGTGCAACGCTCCGAGCGCGGCGGGATGGCGACCCGCACCATCGTCATGCTGCCCTGCATCCTCGGATCGTGGAAAGAAATCGGCGGCGGGTTGCAGCTGTCCACTAGCGGAGGGGCTGCCCTCAATACTCAGGCTTTGAAGCGCGCTGACCTGATGCAAACCGCCTTGGGACGCGAGGCCCGCACCATTAACATGGTGGAACTGGGCAGGGTGCTCAACACGCTGAACGACCCGCCGGTGAAGGCGCTGTTTGTCTACAACTCGAATCCGGCGGCGGTTGCTCCGCGGCACAACGAGGTAGTTCGTGGGTTGCTTCGACCGGATCTCTTCACGGTCGTGCATGAGCAGTTTTTCACCGACACGACGGACTACGCCGACATCGTGCTGCCGGCGACCACCTTCTTTGAGCATAAGGACCTGCAGAAGGCCTACGGGCACTACTATGTGCAGGTTTCGAATCAGGCGATTGCGCCGCTGGGGGAGTGCCTTCCGAATGTGGAGCTCTTCCGGGCGCTGGCCCAGCGCATGGGATTCGAAGAGGAATGCTTCCGCGAGACGGTGGACGAGATGATTGATGTTGCGCTGGATTCGAAGGATCCCTGGCTGCAGGGGATGAGCCGGGAGCGGCTGGAGCAGGGGCAAGTGCGGTTGAACTTCTGGGACCACGGCGCTGACGCAGAAGCCGCGGAGCTTCGCTCCCCCCGACCGGGTCAAAGACCCGGTCCCACACAACCCGAGGCCACACACGCAGAACCTTTTCTTCCGTTCGCGCATGGTGGCTTCCGCACGCCTTCGGGTAAGGCGGAACTTTACAGTGAGGCGGTCAAAGCTCTTGGACTTGATGCGGTCGCCGATTTCACACCTCCTTCGGAATCGCGCCACGGTGGGCGAGGGAAGGAGCTTCCGTTGGAGTTGCTGGCCCGAAAGTCCGACAACTTCCTGAATTCCACGTTTTCCAACCTGCCTTCGGTCCAGGAGATGGAAGAACCGGGGTTGCTGGAAATTTCTGCTGCCGATGCGCGGGCGCGCGGCATCGCTGATGGCGATAAGGTTCGCGTCTTCAACCGCCGTGGTGATATCGTGTTGCAGGCGCGGGTGGACGGTAAAGTTCAGCCCGGAGTCGTCTCGGCGAGCCTCAATTGGGCGAAGCTGACTCCCGGTTTCCAAAGCATTAACACCCTGACTTCAGAAAAACTTACCGACATGGGCAACTCGGCAACGTTTTATTCCGTCTTGGTTGAGGTAGAGTTATCCAAGCCATCCCCATGAAGCAACCACAGATTTTGCCAATCGGGTCAGATCTGCTGGGTTGGACGTGCTTTTGACCCAGAAAGAGTTGCGGTTTGGACGCTTTCCTTGCTCTGCCGTATAATGACAGTTTTCTTACATCCCAGAGGCTGAGGTCGTAGCGATTCCTTTTCGCTTTCATTCGGAGAACCTTGTTGTGCCCAAGCGCCCCTGCCTTCCGAGGGCCGTGTCGGTGCCATCTTCTTCATTTCAACGGCCTTGGCCAAGAGTGGGGTGGGGTGCGCGTTGGATTTGCCGGGCCTTGGGCGCGCTCCTGCTCATGAGCGCAAGCCTGACCTGGGCACAGAGCGACATCGTCTCGGAAATCAACATCAGCGGCAACCGCCGCATTCCCGCCGAGACCATCCGGGCCCGCATCTTCACCAAGGCGGGGGACGTTTATGATTCCGCCGCTCTGGAACGCGATTTCAACTCCCTGTGGAACACGGGTTACTTCGAAGACATCAAGATCCTGCGGGAACAGACTCCGAAGGGCTGGCGCCTGATCTTCCAGGTGAAGGAAAAGCCGACGATCCGCGAAATCAGCTACGTCGGGCTCAGTTCGGTTTCGAACAGCGATGTGCTCGACCGTTTCAAGCAGGACAAAGTGGGCCTGGTGGTCGAGAGTCAGTACGATCCCACTCGCATCAAGAAAGCCGAAGTCTCGATCAAGGCACTGCTCTCGGAGCACGGCCGGCAGTTCGCCACCATCCGCACAGAAGTGCGGCAGATTCCTCCCGCAGCGGTCGGCGTCACGTTCGTGATCAAGGAAGGACCGAAGGTAAAAGTCGGCAAGATCAGGTTCGAGGGCAACAAGGCCATTAATTCGCGAACTCTGCGGGCGGCCATGAAGAACCTGAAGCCGATCGGTATTCCCCACTCGATTTTCCTGGAGAACATCTTCGCCAAGACCTACGACGCCACCAAGCTGGAAGAAGATACCGAGCGGGTGCGGGCCGAGTACCAGAACCGCGGCTACTTCAAAGCGGGAGTGAGCGATCCCAAGACGGAGATCCACGACACTGGGCACAAGGGCTTCCACATTTGGCTGTTGCAGGCAGGTCCCGGCAAGGCCGTGGATATTACGATGCCCATCGAGGAAGGCGACAGGTACCGGCTCGGCAAGATTACCTTCAAGAACAACAAGGCCATCTCCAACACCGCCGCGCTGCGCTCCCTGTTCCCGCTGAAGGACGGAGACATCTTCGCCCGCGACAAGATCGCCAAAGGTCTGGAGGCGCTGCGTAAGGCTTACGGCGAGTATGGCTATATCAATTACACAGGCGTTCCTTCGACTACCTTCGACGACGAAAAGAAGACGGCAGATCTGGAAATCGACATCGACGAGGGCAAGCAGTTCTATGTGCGCCGCATCGAATTCGTCGGCAACACCACGACGCGCGACAAGGTGATCCGCCGCGAACTGGCTCTCGAAGAAGGCGGAGTGTACAACTCGCGGCTGTGGGAACTGAGCCTGCTTCGCCTGAATCAACTTTCGTATTTCGACCAGCTCAAACCGGATGACCCGAACGTGACCGACAAGAAGCTGGATGAGAAAAACGGACAAGTCGACCTGACGCTGAAAGTCAAAGAGAAGGGCAAGAACAGCATCGGACTGAATGGCGGCGTCAGCGGGTTGGAGGGAGCCTTCATCGGGCTGAATTACGCGACCAACAATTTCCTGGGACGTGGGGAAACGTTGCAAGTTCAGATCAGCTTGGGCAACCTGGCGCGGAGCGTAATGTTCGGGTTTACGCAGCCCTACATGTTTGATCGCCCGCTGCAGTTTGGTTTCACGGTGTTCGGGAACAAGATCAGCTACAACCAGGCACGGCAGCTTTCCATCTTCAGCGGACAGAACTTGAATCTGCCGGCGGCCCAGCTGCAAAACTTGCAGAACTATTCGCAGTCGAGCGTGGGCTTTACGACGTCAATGAGTTATCCCTTGCGCCGCTCGTTCAAGCGTCTGGGCATGACCTATTCGCTGGACCGGTCAAGTCTGGTGGCTCTCAGTACGGCTTCCAAAAGCCTTTTCGATTACATCGCGTTCCGGGGGATTTCAGGACCCAACGCCGTGAATGGGATCATCACCAGTTCGATCTTCCCCAACTTCTCGTTCAATACCCTGGACAGTGGGATTTCCCCGCACAAAGGGCACCAGATGACGATGGGGATGCAACTGGCAGGACTGGGAGGCACAGTCAGGTCGGTCCGCCCCCTCGTGCAGTACAAGCAGTTCATTCCCGTCCAGAACCGCCGCAACGCGATCGGCTTCAACGTGCAGGGATCGTTCATCAGCGGCTGGGGAGGGCTGGTGGCCCCACCGTTCCAGCGCTTCTTCATGGGCGGCGAAAATGATATTCGTGGTTTTGATATCCGGTCGATTTCGCCGGTGGCGTTCCTCCCCAGTTCCAACGTGGTCACGTTGACCAATCCGGACGGAACGCCGGTTCCCAAGAACCCGGCGAACCCGCGACAGGGTAACTGGACTATCCCCATCCCCGTGGACCAGATCGTGTTCCCGGGCGGCGATCTCAGTGTGTTCGCTAACCTTGAATATCGCATCACCATCGCGGGGCCGGTGGCGATTGTGCCCTTTGTCGACGCCGGGATCGACCCCATTCTACGGCCTTCTCAGTTGCAGATCGCTACGGTGCAATATGATCAGGTGATCGGAACCCTGTTCGGTTGTCCCACGCTCGATGCCGGGTACAACTGCCAGGGGGGAAACATCCTTTCGCCGAGGCCGTCGCAGAATCTCAGCGTTTTGGGCTCAGCAAACTGGCAGGTCCGCATGTCGACAGGCCTGGAACTGCAAATGTTCCTGCCTGTGGTGAATGCGCCCTTCCGAATTTATTGGGCGTACAACCCGCTGCGGCTCGACCAGATTGCGAATCCGCCGATTCCCATTATGCGTTCTATGTTCCCGGTTGGTGCGGCGGGAGACTACACCTATCACCTGGCAGTGAATACGTACGCACCCAGTTTTCAGTTGAGAGAGCCGCGGAAGACTTTCCGGTTCACGGTGGCGACGACGTTCTAGCTTGGTGGCTGTAAGTTGGTTTGACGGCGTGAGAGCGAGGTCTCTATAATCACAGATGATCCACGCCATCAAGTCAGCGTGAGGAGTGGACGCCACGCCCGCAAGCTCGGCGTGTGATGCTGGCAACTCTAGTGCGCCTATTCCGACGGCGGCCGCTACCGCAGCGGAGACCTCATTCAGTGCGGCCCAGCGTTGACTGAAGAAGCGATCTGAGAAAAATATCGAAGTTCATTCCCGGAACCATGTTCCAAGGAGTTCAACCGATCCAATGACAAGCAAGTTTCTGCGAGTTCTTCTGGCCGTTGCGGTTACGTTCGTGATTTCCGCATTGGCCCAAACCGGCAGCGCCGCCACACCGTCCGGCTCGGCCGCCATGCCCGCCAACCCGGCTGCTGCGGCACCTGCAGCTACGACTGGCTCCAGCACCGGCACCAAAGTTGGTGCCATCAACATCACCGAAGCGATTTTCGGCAGCAACGAAGGCCGCCGCGACGTCGAGGCTCTGCAAAAGAAGTTCGAACCCAAGCAGAACGAACTGAAGAGCCAGAACGACGAACTGGAAGGCTTGAAGAAGCAGCTCAGCACTCAGCAGGACAAGCTGAACGAGGAAGCGCTGGCCAACCTGAAGAAGCAGATCGAGAGTAAGCAGAAGCTTTTCGACCGCGCCGTGCAGGATGCCCAGGAAGACTTCGGCAACCAGCAGCAGGAAATCGCCGGCCGCGTCCTGCAGAAGATGGCTCCCATGATCGTGAAGTATTCCCAGGAAAACGGCTTCGGCATTATCGTAGACACCTCGAAGCCCTGGCCGCAGAGCAATGTGCTCTGGTGGGGTGAGTCCTCGGACATCACCAAGGCAATCGTTGACGCTTACAACGCACAGTCGGGCGTACCCGCTCCAGCATCGACGGGAGCCGCAAAGCCAGCTGTTCCCAAGCCGGCTGGCACAGGTGCTGCGAAGCCCGCGGCGCCTACGCCCCCCAAGCAGTGAGAGCTGGACACCTCTCGTGTCTGGAAAGTTCCAGCAGGCCGCCTGAAAACGCGGCCTTTTTCTTTGTGGCAGCATCGCCCGTGTGAGCCTACGCGGTGTCCATACCAGCAAGCAGATTTCACGCTGGAGGACACTATGTTTGCCGATAGCATGCTGGAAACATCCTGGGCCCAACGCACTCGCCGCAGCTGGACGACGTTGACGTCGTTCGGACTACAGGCGCTGGTCATCGGTTTGTTACTGCTGTTGCCGCTGTGGAAGACCGTTGGGCTGCCGTCGGTTCGAGTCCTCGCCGGGCCCGTGTCGTGGGGAGCCCCGCCGCCCGCAGCGCCACGACCAGTCCAGCAGCAGCACACGACCACCATCGTTCAAAGCAATCTCGCGGACAATGTTCTCATTGCGCCGCGGGAGGTTCCAAACCACATTGCGAAGATTGAGGAAACGAGCGCCCCGCCACAGATGAGTTTCGACCGTCCTGGCGTGCAGGGGGGAACGGGTGACGGCACCGGAAGCGACGTGTGGAAATCGATCGGCGATACCCTGAATCATGCAGAGCTCCTTCCCGTGCCCGCCCCGGTGCCATCCCGCACGTTTCGCACTTCCAGCATGCTCGAAGGCATGCTGATTCGGCGGGTGCAGCCGGTCTATCCTCCTCTGGCACGAAGCGCGCGGATTCAGGGCTCGGTCGTGGTGTATGCGCTCATTAGCAAAGCAGGCACAATGGAGAACGTGCGCGCTATCTCCGGGCACCCCCTGCTAGTGCCGGCCGCGATCGACGCGGTGAGCCAGTGGCGATACCGTCCCTACATTCTCAACAGCGAGCCGATCGAGGTGGAAACGCAGATCACCGTGAACTTCTTTCTGTCGGGGAACTAGAGCGCAAGCATCCTTCAGGCCCGGGTGCCCCATGCCTCGCGTCTTTTGGGCGAGACCTCGGGCCTTTCGCAGGAGTAGCCCGGGCGTAACCTGGGCGCATGGGCTGCTCCCGCTATAATCGCGAAAGTGGCAACCACAGCAGAAATCCTGAGCCGCGTGGCGACCCGCCCGACCTGGGCGGAAGTTTCTTTGACCTCATTGCGGCAAAACTTCCGCACTGTGCAGAAACACGTGGGAGCGAACGTCACAGTGTGCGCCGTGGTGAAGGCCGACGCTTACGGTCACGGCGCGGTCGAGTGCTCGCGCGCTCTCGAGGCCGAAGGTGCGAAATGGCTGGGCGTCACTTCGCTGGACGAAGCGATTCCCCTGCGCGAGGCCGGCGTTCGAGCGAGCATTCTTTTGATGACTGGTTTCTGGCGGGGCGAGGAGAGCGAGATCATCCGCCTGCACCTTACGCCCACGGTCTGGGAACCGTGGCATATCGAGACGCTCGAAACTGCAGCAGCCACATTGGGCGTGGCGCGGCATCCGGTGCACTTGAAAGTCGATACCGGCATGGGCCGCCTGGGTGTCGGCGTGGACCAACTTCCCGGCGTGCTCACGGCTTTGAAAGCTGCGAAGCATCTTGTGCTGGAGGGGCTCTCCACTCATCTTGCGTCTTCCGAAATCATGGACGCGCCCTCCGTCGCTGAGCAGGAGCGCAGCTTCGACTCGGCCCGCCGCATGGTGCGCGAGGCGGGTATGGAGCCAACCTTCGTGCACATGGCCAATACCGCCGCCGTGATTTCGCGACGTGAAACCTGGAATAGCATGGTGCGTCCAGGAGTCGCGCTCTACGGTTATTACTTGCCTTTTCAGCGGGCGGGGCGCGAAGTCAGCGGCGGAACCCTTCGTTTGCTGGTCAAACCCATTCTCACCTGGAAGACGCGCATCCTCTCGTTGCGTGACTTCGGTCCGAATCAGGCGCTAGGCTATGGCGCGACCTACGTGACCAAAGCTCCGGCGCACGTTGCGGTGCTGCCGGTGGGCTACGCCGATGGATACAATCGCCAACTCTCCAACCGCGGCCGCGTAATTGTGCGCGAGCACTATGCGCCGATCGTGGGCCGCATCTCGATGGATCTCACGCTGGTGGATGTCACCGGCATTCCGGGCGTGGCCGTGGGAGATGAAGTGGTCCTGCTGGGTGCGTGCGAGGGCCTGAGCGTGGATGCTTTGGAACACGCGGAGCTGGCCAACAGCACACCGTACGAAATCCTCTGCAATATTTCGAAGCGCGTTCCGCGGAAGTACGGAAGCTAGGGCGTCGGACCGCAGGCCTCGGCTTTCAGCCTTCGGACTTCGAGACGCATTCACCGGCCGCTTACGTGTGGGCTGGCAGAGGTCCGAGGTCTGGTAGCCGATGCATATTCCATTCTCGCTTCCATGTACTTGCGCAGGACAGCGTTGATCGCGCTCTGGTAGCCACGGCCATGCTTGCGGAAGAACGTCAGCACGTCGGGATCGATGCGCAATGTGATTTGCTTTTTGGGGCCTGGCCAGAGGATCGCGTTCGCAAAAAAGTCGGGTCCTTGCTTCGGAATGTCCGAATAGTCAATATCCTCGTCCCGCATCGAATCAATTTGCTTCCAATCCGTTCTGGATCGCCTTTCGTATTCTTGACGCTCCTCATGATTTGCCTTTCTCAGGGAGATGATGCGGATCGTATCGTTCGAGCGTGCCGCGAATACCACGAAGGCAACGCGGCCCTGCATCATCCCAATTCCAATCCACCGCTCCTCGCCGTAATCTTCGCGCGTGTCGGGACGAACAAGAAAGCGTGACGGAACAACTCTTCCGCTCGGCGAAGGCGAACCCGTGTTTTCGGACGTTGGCTCGATTCTTGGCCTCGTCCCATTCAAAGTTCCTTGTAACTCCAAATGTAGTTACAGTGCACGAAGGTGGGCGGACCGCGTTCCTCCTTTGGAATATCGCGCCAGGGGGCTTTTTCTTGGTAACGGATGTCACAAACAGCCAGAGAATTCTGAGGATTTCTGTGGATCGTTCCGTTCGGAGGCGAAATCGGGTTCGTCAACGGCCGATTGCTACTGTTCAGTGATTGCCGCCTGAACGGTGCGCTAACGCTTGTTACACTAGAAGATGAACCATGCCTTCGCGCTACGCACAATGGATGTATGACTGGGAACACCGGCTCACCTCGGTGGACAACAACCGTGTGGTGCGTCCGCTGGAGTGGGGCGTGGAGTTTACCCGCGACTGGCCTTGCCGCAACGGCTTCCGTCCGGGACAGACGCCGAGCCTTGCAGAGACTGATCCCGAGAAGTTCCTGCTGGATTACAATCGCCGCATCGTCGCGGCGAGCGATGAATTCTATTCCTACACCCGGCCCCCGGATTTCCGCCTGGAGAAGCGGGAAGTTCAAGTGTTCTCCACCCGCGAAGTGCCCGACCCGAAGCTTGAGGCCAAGGTCAAGGGAACGTTCGGAGAGTTCCTGCGATTCACTTCGCCGGTCAAGACGCCTTATCCCGAAAACAATCTGGTGAATGCGCGCTGGTTTCCGGCGAAGGGACGTCGTGCCATTGTTCTTTTGCCCCATTGGAATTCAGATGCGATCTCCTATGTCGCCCTGTGCAAGTTGCTTAACATGCTGGGCATCGCGGTGTTGCGGCTGACCATGCCGTATCACGACATCCGCATGCCCGTCGAGATTAGCCGCGCCGACTACGCCGTGTCCGCCAACATCGGCCGCACGCTTGACGCCGTGCGCCAGGGGGTGGTCGACATTCGAAGTTGCTTTGATTGGCTCGAACAGCAAGGCTATAGCGAACTCGGGATTGTCGGCACGAGTCTGGGTTCGTGCTATGCGTTCATTGCGACGGCGCACGATCCGCGCATTCGCGTGGCGGCTTTCAATCATGCGTCGACGTACGTCGCCGACGTGGTGTGGCATGGACAGTCGACCCGGCACATCCGGCAGGGCATTGAGCAATCGATCGATCTTGATCGCCTGCGGCAAGCCTGGCTGGCAGTGAGTCCTATGTCGTACTTCAAGCAGTTCTCGCGCTGGCCGCGGAAGTCGCTCATCGTCTATGCGAAGTACGATCTGACATTTCTGCCGGCGTTGTCGCATCAGGTCGTCGAGGAATTTGAGCGGTACGGGCTCGATCACAAGGTCGCCGTGCTGCCCTGCGGCCATTACACCACCGGCGAGACGCCCTATAAATATATGGACGGGTGGCACCTGGCGTCGTTCCTGCGGACGGCATTCTAGTAAAGGCGTCAACCACTAAGGACACTAAGGTTCACGCAGGAAACCATGCACCGCTCTCCTTCGGGTAACTCCGGGTCCTTCGTGGTCGATCTTTGGTGCGGTTTAGAATGTGAAGATGCGGTCTGCTCAAACAGCCAATCCAGACACCGTGATCGAGTCCCGGCGAGGCGAGTTCCTGATCAGCACCGACCGGGCGCGCCTCGATCTGGATGTGATCCACGGATTCCTGACAAACTGCTATTGGGCCAAGGGAATTCCGCGGGAAGTCGTGGCGCGCTCGATCGAGCATTCCCTGTGCTTTGGCGTTTATGATGGTAGCGGCGCGCAAGTGGGCTTTGCCCGGGTGGTCAGCGACTTTGCCACAGTCGCGTATCTGGGCGATGTGTTCATTCTCGAATCGCATCGCGGACGCGGGCTGAGCCAGTGGCTGATGGAGTGCATTATGCAGCATCCTGCGCTGCAAGGCCTGCGCCGCTGGATTCTGTTGACCCGCGACGCGCACGGGCTTTACGAAAAATTTGGCTTCACCCCGGTGAAGGCGCCGGAACGCTACATGGAACTGCACCGGCCCGACGTATACGAAATCAGGAAAACAAAATGAAAACTTCTGCCGCCACAAAAATGTACCGACCGCTGTACGAAAGTGATCCGCAGGTAGCCGCCGCCATTGACAACGAGACCCGCCGCCAGCACGAGGGCCTGGAACTGATCGCCTCGGAAAACTTCGTCAGCGAAGCCGTGCTCGAAGCCGCGGGCTCGGTGTTCACGAACAAGTACGCCGAGGGATATCCCGGCAAGCGTTACTATGGCGGCTGCGAGTACGCGGATGTGGTCGAAAACCTGGCGCGGGACCGGGCGAAGCAACTGTTTGGCGCGGAGCATGCCAACGTCCAGCCCCACGCCGGATCGCAGGCGAACATGGAAGCCTACGCGGCCGTGCTGCAACCGGGCGACACGATTCTGGGATTGAATCTGGCGCACGGTGGCCACCTCACGCATGGTCATCATCTGAATTTTTCCGGCAAGACCTACAAGATCGTTCCCTACGGCGTTACCAAAGAAACCGAAACCATCGACTACGACGAACTGGAAAAGCTCGCTGAACAGGAACGCCCGAAACTGATCATTGGCGGAGGCAGCGCCTACCCGCGCATCATTGATTTCGGCCGCATGCGGCAGATTGCCGACAAAGTGGGCGCGCTTTTCTTGGTCGATATGGCGCACTTTGCCGGACTCGTCGCCGGCGGCGCACATCCTTCGCCGGTGCCGCACGCGCATATCGTCACCTCCACCACTCACAAGACGCTGCGCGGTCCGCGCTCGGGGATGATTCTTTCCAAGGCTGAGTTTGCGCAGGCCATCGACAAGGTCGTGTTCCCCGGCATGCAGGGCGGACCGCTGGTTCACATCATGGCGGCCAAGGCCGTGTGTTTCCAGGAAGCGATGCAGCCGGAGTTCCGCGACTACGCCCGGCAGGTGGTGGCGAATGCGAAGGTGCTGGCGCAAACGCTGGCCGACGAAGGCTTCCGCATCATTTCCGGCGGCACCGATACGCACCTCATGCTGGTGGATGTCTTCTCAAAGGGCATGCTAGGCAGCGAAGCCGAAAAGGCGCTGGGCGAGGCCGGAATCACGGTCAACAAGAATGCCATTCCATTCGATACCAATCCGCCGATGAAGCCGAGCGGCGTGCGCATTGGTTCGCCAGCCATGACCACGCGCGGCATGAAGGAAGCCGAGATGCGCCAGATCGGGCGATGGATCTCAGAAGTGCTCCAGCACCGGACGGACGCAGCCGTTCTCACCCAGGTTCGCAAGCAGGTGCTCGATCTTTGCGAGGCATTCCCGCTCTACGCGGATCGCAGGGCGAAAGCACAAGCTGAAGTGCGGGCATGATTCCTCTGTGTTCCTCGGTGCGCGCTATGGTTAAATGCCAGCGGTGAAGATCGCCATCGATATTCGGCGGATGACCGAGTTTGGCGTAGGCACCTATATCCGCAATGTGGTTCGGACGCTCGGCCGCCTCGACCACGAGAATACTTACCTGTTGATCGGATCCCCGACCAAAGTCGAGGAGATCGGGGCCCTGCCGCCCAACTTTCACTCCGTCCCACTGGTCGCGCCCGAGCGCACGGTCCAGGGATACCGCGAGTTCCGCACCGCTTTGAAGGGGCTGGGTTGCGACCTTGTCCATATCCCCAATCTGTTTTCCGTACCGCGGGCGCTGCCTTGTCCCTATGTCATGACTGTACACGACATGCTGGAGCACATGTCGCGAACCCGCGAGCGAAGCGGGGTCTGGCGTTCTTTCCACTTCCAAATGACCAAGCATGTCCTCGCCGGGGCGGCGAGAATTTTTGCCGTTTCGAATTTCACGCGCAATGAAATCGAGAAGCTGTTTGAGATTCCACCGGACCGGGTGGAGGTGGTTTATAACGCCATTGATGAACGTTTCCTGCATGGCCACGCCAGCGCCGCCGACCGCGACCTGATCGCGCGCCGCTATCAGGTGACGTATCCCTTTTTGCTCTACGCCGGGAAAATCAGTCCGCACAAGAATGTTGTGCGCATGATCGAAGCTTTTTCCGCGCTGAAAACGGAACTGGAACGCGATCAGGCCTATCCCGATCTCAAGCTCATCATCATCGGAGACGACCTTTCGGGCAATCCCGACCTACGGCGAACGGTGGTGCGCAGCGGCGTGCAACACGATGTGCGCTTCCTGGGATTCGTGCCGATCGAAGTGCTGCGAATTTTCTACGACGAGGCGAAGATATTCGTCTTCCCCTCGCTATACGAGGGATTTGGGCTCCCTCCGCTGGAAGCCATGGTGCACGGAACTCCGGTGGTGACCTCCAACGTGTCGTCCCTCCCCGAGGTGGTGGGGAACGCGGCGGTGCTGGTGAATCCCGAAAATGTATTCGAGATCATGCGCGCGTTGCACCGTGTGTTAATGGACCAGGCGCTGCGCGCCCGCATGAAGGAACGCGGCTACCAGCAGGCTGCGAAGTTCTCCTGGGAAACGTCGGTGCGGCGGATCTTGGCGGCCTATGACCAGATTGCCCACGGCGGCCGAGTTCCTCCCGGTCAAGTGCCCGCCGCGGACTGAAGAGATCGTGGTCCTACTTCAGCAGCGGCTGGCCGGGCGACAGAATGGCGAGTTTGTGCAGCTTGGCGGTGATGCGGGTTTTGTCGGCATCGGTTTTGGCGGCGGCCAGGCTCTTGCGCAACTGGACAATTTTTTCTTTGCGGGTACGGCGCCGGCGAATCTCGGGCCGGCGGCTGGGTGCGGACATGAAGCCTCCTGAAGCGAATCTTCCAATATGTGGCCTCCGAGCTGGCTGACTGAAGTCGCCATCCCAGGTTACAGCCACGCAACTCTATTGAATCGGACGGCGCGGGAACTGTCAATGCGCCGCGGCACGATTGGCGCGGCAACGGCTCGATCGTCGGTCGTTCAAGAAACCACGAGAGCTTCCGAATAAAACCTCGCCGCCGGCGCCGTGACCAGCGACTCGTCTCCTCTGCAGGTGCCGTCTTGCGGCAGTGACCGGCCGACGCATTCTATCCGGCGGCGTTGCTGAACTTCTTCCGGCCCTCTGGTATCAACCCATCACTCACCCGACTGTTTCCCTCTGCTTGTGTAGACGCAGCGAGCGCGGCCTATCCCGGGTGGGGCGTGCCCGTGCCGTTTTCCGATACCAACGTTACTCGTTCAAACGGAACCTCGGACTACAACGGTTTTACCGCTGAGTTGCACCACACGGGCGGGAAGCATTTGGAATATCAGTTGCGCTATACCTTCTCCCATGCCATCGACGACTCCACGGATTTCTACCTCCGCCCGCAGAATGATCTGCAGCCGAGCGGCGAAAGAGCCAGTTCGTTGCTGGATCAGCGTCACCTTCTCATCCTGAGCGGTATGTACAACAGCGGTCGAGTCCTGAACTACGGAGCTTGGGGCAAACTTCTGAGCGACTGGACGATCGCGCCGTTGATTTCGATCGGGTCGGGACGGCCGTTCAACTTGCTGGACGGTTCGGCGCAGCAGCGTCCTGATATTGCCGCCTTTGCTTCGACCACCGATCTATGCGGCCACCAGGCGACACCATCAAAGTACTCCCCCTCGGGATACCTGATTCCCGTTTGCACGAACGATGGAGTTTATGACGGTGTTGTCAACGTACCGGTCTACGGCACTCTGTCACGAAATACGGGGCGAATGCCGATGACCTTTTTCAATGATTTGCGCGTGAGTCGGATGCTCGCGGTGGGGGAGCGAATGCAATTGAGCGGCAGCGTGGACATGTTTAACTTGATCAACAAGTTCAACGTCGAAGCCGTGAATTCGTTCTTCACCCAGGCAGGACAGCCCACTGCGGCTTATGATCCGCGGCAGTTTCAATTGGGACTCAGGCTGGCTTGGTAAGCTTAGTTTGAACTCAGGAAAGGGCTTTGATTCGCCAGCGTAGATAAGTTAGTTTGTTGGCTGCCGGACCTGTAAGCCGAATTCGCTGGATCACGGTGCAATCACGTAAGTTGTTGAATCGGAACCCGCGCGGACTGGCAATGACGTCAACTTTGTCAGTGTCGGCAGGTTTTGCATCACACCGGCGTCACAAACGTTGATTCTCTCAACGAAATGCTTTGCTCTCACGCGGATGGAACCTACCGTGGCTTTGGAGATGTTTGCGTCCGGAACGCAAGAAGAATCGATGAAAAGTCTCGCGGCAGCGACCACTGCGCGGGGTGCTGTTGGTTTCGAGTGGTTTAGCGAGGCAGGCCACGGTGTGATCGGCGATGACTCTCCGTTAATATCCGCATCCGCGAATTTCTTCAGAAAGTCATTACCCATTTCCACGAATCGACCGCGAACTGCCGATGTTGCCGCTCTGCCTAATCTCGTTCGAGCTTAAACCACGGGCGCACACAGCGTCGGGCAATTTCCTATGACTCTTTCATGCGCGGCGCTGGCGGGGACGTCGATGTGGTATATAAGAGCCCTTGTGAGTTGTCGTTCGCCGAAATGCCCCCGTTGACCTGGGGGTTCCCAAGCTGTATTGCGCAGCGTCCAGAATTTATGTCACAGCGCGAAATCATTGATGCTCTCGAAGAAGAGCTCAGATTAGGCGGCAAGCCGCTAAAGCTCACTGTTTCCGAGGTGAAGCCGGATGGCCCGGCGCTGTTTAAGTTATTCATAGATTCGGCGGATTCTTCTCACGGA
>Ga0181532_10000236_pt1 | contig 57958 bp, 46 predicted proteins | sample PEATcosm2014_Bin_33_FD_119768 | JGI IMG/M metagenome (GOLD analysis project Ga0181532, IMG submission 119768) | Peatland microbial communities from MTU Mesocosm Facility, Houghton, MI, USA - PEATcosm2014_Bin11_30_metaG | ecosystem: Environmental > Terrestrial > Soil > Wetlands > Peat | place... | reverse complement strand
GCAGCCCGCAGAAACTTTCATCCGCAGTCCCTCCACAGAGATTTTCACAGCGGCGCCGCGCCGCGACGGCTGTGGAAATCTCTTCCTTCAAATCTCACTGCTCGACTTACTATAAGGCGTTAATACTCAAGACCCCTTCCGGCGGGGTCAGTGAACGTAATTGAGATGTTGCAACAGCTACAGCCTAGAGTTTTCCTGCTCTCGATTTACGGTGCGAGTTTTCAAGCCTTCGCAGATTGCGCCGCGTAGCCCACGCAATCAGCCAGAAGATTGGCCCGAAAATCAACAACGGAGCTAATGCTGCTGACCACGTTGCGCCTGCGCGAATGAGAATGACAAAAAAAACAACTGCCAGACCGAAAACGAATATCCCGAGGACTGCCAGACCGACCCACGTCAATGCTGTTGCGTTCCCATTCAGAATGTTCCGCCCGAGCCGAGTCTCGTTCGCTAGCGTTTCTGGAAAGACAACATTCCGCTGTCGGTCTTGAACATCCCGCAGCCATTGCTCGTGTTGCTTCCGTTCAACCATAACAACCCGAACTCTACGCCGAATCCATCCAGACTTCCACCAACTCGGGGATAGTTTCTGTAATCAGGTGATTACACTCACAACCAGACCGAAGGCGCACTTTACGCCCAAACCGCGTTGACCTTATCCCGCGTCTGCTGACTCCTCGACGGCTTGAGATACCGCATGGTGCTTTTCATGTCGGAGTGACCGAGGTATTGTTGAACCGTGCGCAGATCAGTACCGCTCCAAAGGTTCTTCGTTGCGAACGTCGCACGGAACTTGTGAAGCCAGAAGTTATCCGGATCGAGCTTCGCACGTTCAGCAACGGCCTTGAGATCGTCAAGGAAGTTTAGCTTCGGGTTGCATCCGGCGGTAGGGAACAAGAGGTTGCATCCGTTCGCCTCCGCTTTCCACGCCTTCAAGCTCGCTGCGAGCTTCGAGGGAATGGGAATCTCGCGCTCTTTGTAAGCCTTCGGTGTCCATCCTCTGTTGGGCTTGTGTGTCACCTTGACGGTGCAGGCGGCGAAGTTCACGTCCGACCAGTAGCAGTACATGACCTCTTGCTCTCGCATCCCGGTCATCAAGAAGAACTCATACCAGAGGCGTTCCTCTGCATCACACGCTGCGAATAGTTTGTCGAGTTCTTTCTCCTCGTAGATTTCTGGTTCCTCTTCGGTGTAGCGGGGCCAATCGTTCTTGCCGACCAGGCCACGAATTCCTTGCGCCTTGAGGAAGGACATCAGGTTTTCAAACTTGTTGTACACGCTCCGCGGTGATTGCTTTTTCTCCTCCCGCAGGAACGCGCAGAACTTGAGCAAATCCTTGCGGTCGATGTCTTCGATGTTCAGTTTGTGGCAGGACTCCGTGAAGTAGCTCAAGGTCGTCGTGTACGCTGCCAGCGTCTTCGGCTTCTTCGTTAGCGTCGTTTCTTCGAGGTAGTCTGCAACGGATGCCGCGACCGACCTGTGGCCGTTCGAGGTATTCTCCGGCACCGTGGCATCCCCGTTGTTTAGCTCAGTCTCTTTCCGCAGGCGCATGGCACTGGCGTCCGCTGCATCCTTACCGACCGACAGGCGGATGCGTTTGCCGTCACCGTGCCATTCGATGTAGTACGCGCCTTCGGGGTGACGCTCGGGTTTGCCGTTGACCAGCACCGCATCGCGCTTGACGCGGCCATTCGCTGAGACCACGACAGGGCAGTAGCGCAGACCGGCGCTGGTTCGGATTCGCTTGGTGAGATTGACTTCGCGGTGCATCGGTGATCCTTTCTTGAAACCGTATCAAGTGTGGGTATCACCGACTTGCAAGTGCTAGATAACTAAAGTAATGGCGGAGAGGGAGGGATTCGAACCCTCGATACAGGTGTTAGCCCGTATAACGGTTTAGCAAACCGCCGCCTTCAGCCTCTCGGCCACCTCTCCGGCAAGTGTTTGCAATAGCCTAGCACAGTTCTCTAATTTTCATTCATTGCACTTTTGCTGAACTTTGGCACGAGAAGACGGACGTGCCAGGAAAATAAAATTGCGCAGCCTCAGGAGAATCAATACGCACCGCGGAGCCAAAATGAGGGCGGCGGTCCGATTGACCGTCACCCGAAGCGCGGAGGCAATCGCCAAGCCTGGGGTAGTGGGAGGGACGCTGCGATAACGCTGAAGGCCGGAAAGTCTATCAGAAAGGAGCAGCGTGCCGCCTCTCTTCTTTCCATATTCCCATACGGACCAGAGCCTTCGCGATCAGCTCGAAAAAACCTGAGTCTTGGAAGCACACTATCTGGGTAGAACCTGAGTAGTTGCAGTTGGAGAAACCCTGACTATCCGCGCCTTGACCGCATCGTGAGTGGAATCGCCTGATTGAGACAGTTACCAAAGACACTCACCTGCACCGCTATAGGATTGTAGGGTTCCACGCTGTTCGCCCTAAAATCGAGCAAGATCGGAGGACCTCCCGTGGGCTCTGCTCGTGCATTTTGGAAATGGGTTGTTCAAGTTGTGCTGACAATGGTCGTGACGATAAGCCTCACATCCTGCGCTAGAGTCAAGCACGAAAATGATGGGCGCGTTGTGCTGCCTAGCTACAACCACGGAATTAGATACGATGGCCGTATTCGAGATAGTTCTTGAGCTGTTTTAGCTGAGGCCGATTTTTTTCGAACCAACGCGGTCAAATGCTTCGCAATGTGGCCTGCTTCTGTCGCGGTTACAGGCGCATCGACTACAATCCGCTGCGCCAGAATTCTCGATTCTACCAGCTCCCGCGGACAATGACAGGCGTGTAATCTTTCAACCAACCGCGCCGCCACAAATGGAGCATTGATCTGTCTCCTTTTCAGTTAAGCCGCTTCAAGATGTAGGCAGTCCTGCCCTTCGTTGAAATCTCCACTTTGCTGTCGGAGCCAACGATATAGCGCTGCGCTGTCGCAACACTTGAATCGACCGGAGTAGCGGATATATTGGCCCGCGCCCACTGCGAGGGAAGAGTCCAACCAACGGCGCCGCCATCTATCGAGTAGAGGACAATCTCTTTGTCACCGATTGGAATCACGCGCCGTTGACCGTCGACGCTTTTGAAATCGTGGTCAACGACCGTCCAGGAACCATCGTCAAGAACCGTGGAGACCGTCCCGTCACTAAATCGAGCAACGTAGTTGTTGCGAGGTATGGTGACGGTCTTTCCGTCCTTTTCCACCTGCTTCTCGCCCACCTTTTCGGTTCCGAGCCAAATTAGGTTCTTCTTTAATAGATAGGATTGGGTGAGATTGCCGAGGTAATACATGTCCGCGATATTGGCTTCGCTGTACTTATCGAAATGCGCGCCACCGAGCGCATTGGTGTCTCGAAACGCATAGCCTAGATTCATGGACCAGCCCAATGCTTGTCCCACGCCTTCCTGACTTTTGCCGCCACCGTAGAGCTTCCCTTGCATCATCATGAGCTGGAAGGGATCGGAGATCACGAACCGATGCTGCACGCCTTCTAATTTTCCGTAGTAGGCATCCACAGGTCCTTCAGTCAAAGGAAGGATGCCGCGCTCGATAAACCAATCAAGGATCTTGGCGCCGTAGACTGTCTCCGACACAATGCCTATGTCTTCGCCAGGGCCGACACTAATGTCACAAGTGCGGAACGTATCTAGACGGATGCCTTCTGAAACTGGGACTGTATCTAGTAGTGATTGGGCACGCCGCTGGAAGTAGACTGACCGGAATTGTTTGGTAAGGGAAATCCGATAGTCCGGCGGCCCACCCGCAAACTGGTAGGACCAGATATAGGGTTTTCCTTCTCGGTTGAATTGCAAAACGCTTGGGTCGAAAAACGGGCTCTCAGGATACGCATCGTCGAGATTGATGTGATACTCGATGTTTGCGTTATATTCGGCCGCATCTTTCACCAGCTTTCGCAATGCCGCGGCACCGCCGGCTCGTTCGTTTACCTTATTCAATCCCGGATAGCCAGTGTCGTGCCCCGTGAACTGCCATCCAACAAGAGTCACTCGCTGTTTCGCACTGCCTGTCACCTTGGCGACTGCACGCACAATTTCCAGGGTTTCGGCGAATGAAGTAATCGGCGGAGCGTAACCACCCGGAGGCTCCTTGACCGGCTTTACCCAATCGATAGGGACGATATAGACGAAAGTCTTCGGTTCGTACGTATCGCTCGGCGTCCGCATATGGTCGCGATGCCACAGAGCAGCTTCCATCCAGTCGACGGCACCATCGTGATTGCGATCTTCGGTCAGTATTGCCACGCGCGACTGAAGTAGTGGTTCCACGTCGCCAGCGATACGGTAATAGTAGGTACCGAGCCACATTGCAAAATCCGTGCCAGGACCTTCGCCGCCCAAGACTTGAGTCTTGAGTTTCCAGTAGGGGATGTTGTCGGAGATGGTCGCTACAACTCCCGGCACATCGGCGGAAGCCCAGTTTGTGTCTTTCGGGCACTGTTCTCCATCTGCTTCGCTGATCTTCATGAAGTGCGCGGTCGACTGCCAGAGAAGATTCGAGTAAGGTTCATTCCATTTTTGCCGCCCGTATTCGCCGCGATAGGCTTCACCCTTCCCCTCGGCTGCAGGGACCCGGACTAGATAGTGATCGGGAAACTCCAAGGTTTGCAGATGGAAACCTCCGTTCTCCAACACTTTCGTCAACTCGAAAAGAAGCTCGTTGCCTTCGATTGCAAAGCGCCAGTTCAGTTCCAAATCGAGAGATGGAACCCGCATCATATATGCCAAATCCGAGGCCGTGGACTGGACGCGGACATTCAAGTCGCTGGCCGTGAACAACTGTCCATTCAACTTGATTGTCGGGCGCGACGAGTCCAATGCCGCCGGAAGGCTCTTTCCACTCGCCGTCTGATATTTGAAAACACGCGGAAAGTTTGCATCGAGTGTCACCGAAAGAGTTTCGGATCGGATCTCCAGCGAGGCCGGTGATTGCGCGCACAGATCCTTCGGTGCAAAAGACAGCCCCAGAAGGACGGCGCCAACGATTGCGATTCTGCATACGGGGATCGATTTGCAAGGGACGGTATTTCGCATCGTGCCTGAATCCTCCTGCAACTGCACGCTCAAGCAAAGAAATTTGGTTGATTGGCCTCATGCGCAGACCATCGCGAGGCACCAGAAGGCTAGCCTATGTAATCTGTGTTGTCAACATTAATGCTGACAAATTAATGCTGACAGTAACACGCCATAGAGTTTGCCTGCTTGCGGTCCTCGTGCGGCTTCTGCTTGCCTTCTTGGTTCTCGCTTTTGCTGGCGGGCGGCGCTTTGGCGGGAACCGTTATGGGTCGCTGAAAAAGCGGGCAGACTATCCCGCGCCGTGAATTCACAGGCGCTCGATGCTTGTTGATGGCTACGAGTCCATTACATCGGGGGCGACACCGGACAGCCGTCGCGCTCATAAGCGGGCTGAGAGTAAGAAGCTACGAGTAAGGAAGACACGAGCGAAAGGCAGTGCTGCCTTTGATGCCAGCGAGACGAAAGCGATAAAGGCCGCCACCGAGCGGAGCACTGGCATTAAATCCAGGAGGGCGCAGTTCGAGGCCGGGGACTATAGCGGCTGAGGTGACGTACATGTCGGCAAGATCCGCGCCGCCGAACGTTACCGCTGAGGTCTGTGTAATCGGTAAGAAAACTTCGCGATCCAAGTGGCCGTCTGGAGCATAACGTTTGAGTCGACCACCGAACCAGATTGCAGTCCAAACATATCCGTCCCGGTCGACCGTCATCCCGTCAGGCAAGCCGTCATCGCGCGAAATTTCAGCAAATATCCTCCGATTACCCAACTCTCCAGTCCTGCGGTCGTAGTCGAAGTAGTAGATCTTGCCCGGAAGGGAGTCGGTGAAATACATGCCGCGAAGGTCTGGAGTAAACCCCATGCCGTTCGGAATACCCACACCGTCAAACATTTCAGTAATGCTGCCGTCCGGATCAAATCGCAGGAGTTTACCATTCCCTCCCATGGCACCCGCGTAAACCCTGCCCTCGGGATCGGCGATCACGTCATTGAAACGATCGTTTCCCGGGCAAAGGCCGCTTGCCACCTCGCGCAATATGCCATCGCGGTTCATAACCGCGATTCGGCCATCCTGAAAAAGAAGAAGAGAGCCATCGCTTTGTAGAGTGAAGCCGCCAGTGATTCGTGTCTGAGCAGCCACGGTGCAGTTCTGTGTTGCCGGATGATACGCGTGAACCCTTCCCGCCGTAATATCCAGAAAGAAAAGGGCCTCCGCTTCTGGGTGCCAAAGCGGATTCTCGCCGACATCACAGGAGAGAGGGGCAACTAGTTCGATTGACAGATCAATCGCAGTCATAGAGTCATCCTATAAATTGTATTTTGAGTCTCGCCGGTACCCAACCGCAATGGCGTTTCGAACCCGGTACGACCACAATTTTATTGTCTTCTCGTGCAACACTGATTCTTGCAACATAAAGCTACCCTCCGCTTAGCGTGTCAAACCAAGGTAGTTGCCATAGCCTACGATGACGGTCGAACCCACCAGCAAGAACAAAGCGAGAGTCAGCAGGCGCAAGGCGGAAGTGCCAGCCCCCCTCCATTCTTTCAGGCCGATCCCCCAGAGCGTGCTAAAGATGATAATGCTGGCCATGTGCAGAGTCCAACTGGAGAAGCCGTATTTCCCCATCTGAGTTTCACCCATGGTGTAGAAGAAAAACTGGAAGTACCAGGTGGTACCCGCCACGGCGCAAAGAAAATAGTTCCAGCGCATCGGCACGGAACCTTGAGCTTCTGCTTTATTCTGATTTTCTGCCTTGGGCCCAGGGATGTGCTCCACCACCTCTCGGCTCGGAGCGTCGAGAGCTGTCTCGACGATCGTTTCGTTGGTGGTGGATGAAGAATTACGCGGGTCTGAACTGAAATACTGATGCCCAGTGTTATTGCGAACGTTCAGCGCCACGCACCAGAGGAAGTTCGTTGTGAACCCGCCAATAAGAACAACCACCAACACAGGTAACCCTTGCCAAAGCGCTGGTGTTCCGTGGAGCAAAGTAATGGCTTTTATGGGTTTTCCAGCGGCGAGTCCATAAGCGAAGCAGGCACTCATCACCCCTGATAGGGTAGCAACGCCAATACCCTTATTCAGGTCAAATTCCTTGATCGCCTTCCTTTGCTGTTCGCGAGACATCGTCCGTTCTTTGGAGGCGCCAGCGAGGCCTGCCATCGCGATCCCCACCAGGCAGACAAAAATACCGAACAGGATCACTTGTCCCGACCTGGTTTCCAGAACCTGGCTTCGGAAAACGCCGCTGAAGATTGGTGGAACCAAAGTGCCGAAGGCAGCGCACAATCCAAGCACGACCGCCATACCCAGGGAGAGTCCGAGGAAGCGCATGGTCAAACCGAAGGTAAGACCTCCAATGCCCCAAAGAAGACCAAAGAAGAAGGACCAAAACAGCGTGCGGGTTGGAGTTTGAGCGAGCACGAGCAGCAAGTCTCTGGTGAGCAGCCAGGCGAGGAACCATGGAGCAATGATCCAGCTCCAGAAGCCGCCAACGAGCCAATAAGTTTCCCACGACCACCGCTTCACGCCGCGATAGGGAACGTAGAAGCTACCGGAGGCGAGACCGCCCAGCCAATGCAGGAAAACGCCCAATAAAGGGTTCGGGACCATGGCCATCCTGAATTTCGCTGATTTAAAGGTGAAACACTTCCTCGAGAGGCTGCATGGCGCGGTCCGGTAACATACCCTCAGGCTGAACAAAGAAACCAGCCATCTCGCGCTGCCATCGTTCATTCACTTCATAGTGCGCCATGCCTGCACGGGCGCGCTCGAAATTTTCGGTTTCCAGATATCCCACCAGAAGTCCATCGGGTCGCAGAAAGAGCGAGTAGTTGTTCCATCCCGTGTCGCGCAATGCCGCCAGCATGTCAGGCCACACCGCACAATGCCGCGCTTTGTATTCTTCGAGGCGATCCGGTCTGACTTGCAAGACAAAGCAAATGCGTTGCATGGAATTCTCCTAGCGTAAAAAGGCGTCCGGCAAACCCCCGTCGATCGGTATCACATGACCAGTTGTCTTCGCGCTGAGATCACCGGCTAGCCACGAGATCGCAGCCGCACAGTCCTGTGGGAGGATCGGTCGCTTTGTCAGAGTGCGCTGGGCGTAGAAATCCGCCAGCTTCGTGCGCAAATCTTCTGTGGATCCCGATTCCGAGAACGGAATCCTGTATTTCTCCAGCGACTGGACGACGCGATCTCGTCCAAACATCGCCGACCCTAATACGACGGTAGCGGGCGCGATGCCATTAACCCGAACGGTCGGCCCTAGCTTAACGGCTAGTTCGCGTATCAGGTGATTCAGAGCAGTCTTGCTGGTGTCATAAGCTTCGCTGCCTTCCTTCGGAACCACTGCGTTTGCGGAACTGGTGAGAACCATCGAGGCGGGAAGGCCCTGGTCCTTGAAGACCCATTCAGTCTGTTGTGCGAGAAGATAATTTCCAGTTACATTGACCAGAAATGTTTTCGCCCATTGGGCCTCGCTGAGGTCGCCATCCACTGCGGGCACGGGATAGATGGCTGCGGTATTGATCACACTGTCGATTCCACCAAACTGAAACACTGCGAAGCGAACGGCATTCGCGAGGCTCTCCGCGGAACTCAAGTCAACACCCACGCTGTCCACGAATTCCTTCGACACCAGCGTTCCCGCCGCCTCCGCGACTTTCTTCGCGCCCGCTTGATCGAAATCTGCGATAACAACGTGTGCGCCTTTTCGGGCGAGCATCAGTGCTACTTCACGTCCTATCCCGCTCGCTCCTCCGATCACGAGAGCGATCTTGCGACTGAACTCCGCTTCCACGGGCATGCGCTGGAGCTTAGCTTCCTCTAACGCCCAATACTCGATGCGAAACGCCTCTGCTCGCGGAAGCGCCACGTAGTTTTGGAAATGCGTAAAGAGCCCCGACTGCTCCGGCCTCCGAGCTTGTGGAAGGGGATGCGATACACTTCCATCGTCAAGAGCGTTTGCCCCAGCCATCACGTGGATCGCATTGATAAAGAACTCAGTCGTAATGCGAGCTTCCTTCTTATTCTTTCCAAAGCCAAAGATGCCGAGGCCCTGAATGATCACGACAGACGGGTTGGAATCGCGTAGCTTTGGGGATTCGCTCGTCGCCCAAGCATCGTAGTACTTCTTGTAATCGGCCCGGTACTGAGCGATTTGTTCGCCAATTCTTGTCTTCAGGTCGCGTAGATCGGTTTTCTGTGGATCCCATTCGACGAACATTGGGCAGACTCTGGTTCGCAGAAAATGGTCGGGACAACTCGTGCCCATCGCGCTCAGTTCTCGCGACCGTTTGGAGCCGGCGAAGGTCAACGAGTCTTCATCGTCGGCATAATGGGCGATGACTCGACGGTTGGAGGAGACTGCTCCCCGCAGGAAAGGCAGGATTTCGATTGCGATACGCTTGCGATCTGCCAACGCTGGACGATCAAGGCCGCCGAACAGCGTTTCTTTCCTCGATTGATGGTCCAGAATAAAATCGCCCATCTGATCGATGGTATGAATGCTGTTCAAGTAGCAGTCGCGAGAGGACATTCCCCAGGTGAACAAGCCGTGACCGCCGAGAATAAGTCCCTCCACTCCGGGATTGTCCTCGACGGCCTGATGGATCAAAAGCGCGAGTTCGAATCCGGGGCGCTGCCAAGGTACCCACACAATTCTGCGATCGAATTCCCGGTTAAATTCGTCCAGTTTCCTTTTTCCGTTCGCACTCGCAGCCAAGGCAATGGCCCAGTCGGGGTGCAGATGGTCAATGTGTGGGAAGGGTAGAAGAGCGTGTAAAGGGGTGTCAATCGAGGCAGCAACCCGATTTTCGCCAAAGGCCGATAGCGGATAATAGCGGATCATCTCATCTTCAAATAGTTCGCCGCGGTAAAGGTTTTTCAGTTCATCGAGACGGTCAAGATAAAGTAATGCGAAACCGGCCTCTGTGATCGATCCGAGATCGCCCCCACTACCTTTTACGGCGAGCACGCGAACCGATTTACCACTGAATGGGTCGGGAAGTTCTATCTTGGAACTGGTGTTTCCACCGCCGAAATTGGTGATGCGCAAATCGGCACCCAGTAGATTGGAGCGATACCGCAACAGCGCCAGTGGATTGCCGGCCAACGTCTCGGCTTCCGCTACTGTCCACAGATCCTTCAGGTGTGTCGTCTCTTTAGTCTCGCGCATAACGATCTCAGGCATAAATGCTTCCGCAATACTGCTCAAAACGTTCCGCTTGCTGGTCCCATTTGTCGGTTTCGAGCGGTTCAAAAACTTCGGCGGGGAAGGATCGATCCACAATAGCGCGAACTTCCTGTAACGAAGAGACGCCTCCGGTCGCGAGGATTTGCACGGCCACATTACCGAGCGCTGTCGCTTCCGCGGGACCCGCCAGAACTCTTCTGCCGGTCGCGTCTGAAGTCAACTGATTCAGTAACCGATTTTTCGATCCGCCGCCGATGATGCGAATTTGCTCAATCGATCTTCCGATCACGTGCTCCAGATCACGGAGCACGATGCGATACTTGAAAGCCAGGCTCTCCAGGACGGTCCGCACATAGGCTCCGGGCGTGGGCGGACTGGGCTGACACGTTCGGCTGCAGAAAGCATCGATGGCCTGTGGCATATCTGGCGGGCGCAAGAAAGATGGATCATCGGGATCGATGAGGTGACGAAATGGTATCTCCCGCGATGCCAGTCTCATGAGTTCGCCATAGTCATAACGAACTCCCTGTATCGTCCATGATTGCTGGCACCCTTGGAGTATCCAGAGCCCCATTACATTCTTCAAGAGTCGGGTGGTGCCGTTGACGCCACCTTCGTTGGTAAAGTTCAGCCGCGACGCATCGGTGGTTATAACCGGCGAGTCCAGTTCAGTGCCGACCAGTGACCATGTCCCGGAACTGAGAAAGGCTGTACCATCGCGAGCCGAGATAGCGGCTACGGCGGAGGCGGTGTCGTGACAAGCCGGAGCGATGACAGGCGTGCCAGCAAGAGTAGAACGCCCGGCGATGCCGGGCAGAAGAGGTCCAAGCATCGAACCCGGGTCCACGATTGGAGCAGGCAAATGAAATGGTAGTTCCAATTTCTGCATCAAGCCAGTGGCCCAGACTCGCTTCACGGGATCAACCATTTGCGTGGTTGTTGCGTTTGTAAATTCGCACACCGCATTTCCGGTGAGCCAGTAGTTAAACAAATCCGGAATCGTCACCAACTGTTTCGCTGCTCCCAGAAGCCTAGGGCTTGCTCGTTGCGCTGCAAAAAGCTGATAGATAGTGTTGATCGGCATGAACTGAATGCCAGTTGCCTGGTAAATTTCTTCCCGTGTGACGATCTGAAAGACTTGCTCCATAACGCCATCGGTACGACGGTCGCGGTAATGGAACGGGTTTTGGAGCAACTCCCTGTGTTCTCCCAGTAGGGCGTAGTCCACGCCCCAAGCGTCGACTCCTATACCTGCGAGTTCGACTTCGTTGAGCCGCGTTAGAGCTGTTCGAACTTCAAACCAGAGCCGGGCGACGTCCCAGTGCAGCGCTCCTCCGTATTCGACTGGATCATTTGCAAAGCGGTGTATCTCCTCGGTCGTAAGAATTCCCGATCGAAGATTCGCTAGAACGACACGCCCGCTTTCGGCGCCAAAATCGAAGGCCAGATAAGGTGCGGGATGAACGCCGCTAGGCATAAGAGGAGACACTCGATGAATTCCGCGCGGCCCGTTCTCGGGTGATGCGCTCCAGGTAGCCGCTTTGCCGGAACGCCTCCATCGGATCGGTGGGCAACCCTTTGGCATTTCGCCATTCTCGAATCGCAGGGCGAACGTCGGTTGCGAACGCATCCTGCAATAAAGACTCCGCCCGTACCAAGTCACAATTCTTCTGCGCGGTTGCAAGGTCTCGAGCGTCAACAATAGCTGCTTTCGAGAATAGTTCCTGCGCGACGGTTACGGTTTGGATCATAGCCTCGATCTTTCCCTTGAGATTGTGGCTCTGATCAATCATGTACGCGATGTCAGCCCGCTTGGCAGTTTCCCATTCGAAGTAGCGAATTTCATGGAAGATCCGAAAGATCTGATATGGATCGATTGAGCCCAGCGTCAGGTCATCATCGGCATATCGCCGATCGTTGAAGTGAAACCCGCCCAGCATGTCCTCCGCCAAAAGCCAGGCAACGATCTGTTCGATGTTCTGCGCCGCATAGTGGTGTCCGGTATCTACCAGAACTCGAGCTCGAGGACCAGCAGCCCGCGCCAGTAGGAAAGCCATGCCCCAATCCGCAATATCGGTGTGGTAGAAAGCCGGCTCGAAGGGCTTGTACTCGATCAGAAGTCGCTGTCCGGCCGACAATTCCTGGTGTACCTCTTTGAATAATTGCCTGAACCATTCCTTGCGCGCTCGGATATTCGCGGTTCCGGGATAATTTGAGCCGTCCGCAAACCACATGGAGATATCTCTGCCGTTTAGGCGCCGCGCAATCTCGATGCTGTCCTTAGTATGTTGAAGGGCGCGCTCGCGAACCGCTGGGTCAGGGTTGCCGAACGAGCCGTACTTATATTCCTGATCCTGGAAGAGATTAGGATTGATGGAACCCGGAAGAACTCCGTGACGCTCGGAGAACTTCCTGATCTCATCGGAGCTCCCCACACCCTTAGGACAGTCCCACAGGACGTGTAAAGCTATCGTCGGGCAGACGCCGGTGAGCCGGTGAACGTGTCCGGCGTCGCTGAATTTCTCCTCGGTAGTGGTGGCTGCTGCTGGCTGGATAAATTTCCCAAAACGCGTGCCGGTATTGGCGAAGCCCCAGGATGGCAACTCGATGCGAAAGTGCGCCAGTGCATCGAATATCTTTTCACTTTGGCGTGCATCCATACGCGACCTTTCGCTGAAAGTGCGGCATCATCGGATCTCGTCGGACAAGAGAGACCGGGCAATTTTCTCAATATCCGGCGGCGAACCACGAAAAGCCCATAACTGTGAGTGGTCCTCAATTTGTCGCAGCCCGGTTTTCCCGCCAATCGCGGGAACGTGATATTCCATTTCGCTGAACATTCCCCACCGGCTGTTTACGCTGCAAGCTTGGGTGGAATACCCGCGATCTTCTGGCTCGGTCCAGGGTACATCCGCATACTCCGCCGACGGATTGACGAAGAAATTGCGCACGATGAGGGCATGTTTGTTGCCAGTGGCATACCTATAGCCGATGCGGCCGGTCGTGAAAGCAGCACGTATTCCGATTTTGTGTTCGCCGTTTGCCCGCATTTTGAAGCGTACCAGACGATCGCTTACTGCCAGTTCATCGGCGGGCGTGTCCACGAGACCAAAGTAAACTCTGGGCTGGCTTTTGGAATACGTCGGAATGAACAGTTCGCCCTGATGCGGCATCTGTGTAAGACTCCACAGCCCAACCAGGGGAGCGTCATTAGGACCGGGATCGAGAATCTTCAGGGAGGTGATCAGAGTGTGCCCGGCATACTCGACTGTGCCGATTCGGTCGCCGGCGTCGTTGCGCAGGGGATTCGGAGCAGGCGCAACCGATTTTGTGATCTCCAACTCAATTCGCTTCTTCGATCGAAAAGCATCGACCTTCAAGCGGTTGGTTAGCTTTAGCCCGGATCCCGTCTTGATCAATTGATAGTTGCCGGGATCGAGGTTGCGGGGCTGCCAATAGCCGGCAATATCGATGTTGGGAAACTTCGGAAAAAAGAAGTCTAGTTCCGGTGCAAGCCAAGTTCGGTCGCCCCCTGAATTTTGCCAATCGTCGCTGGCATAATAGGCTCGTGCCGATTCCACCCTGTTAAGCACGGAATTTGTCCACAGAAAATTCTCTTCACTGCCCGGTGCGAATACGCCGAGGATTCTGCCTCCATAGGGCAAAAGCAGCAGCCGCGTTCCGTCCTCAGTTTGAAAAACCTCTGTAGTTTTGCCGACGGCTTTCAGGGTTGCGATAAGCTCTTGCAGCATTCCACGGTCACCTATATGCCTGGGATATAACCCTTGCCAAATGTATTGGTCGACTCTTTTCTGAAGTCGGAGACGAGAGACATGAGAGCGGTAGTGCCTCCATCGGCCACAATCGTTTGGCCGACGATAAATGAAGCGTCATCTGAACACAGGAAAACCGCCAATCTCGCGATGTCTGCTGGTTCGCCGCAGCGTGCCACCGGAATTGCTTTGTATCCCGCCTCGGCTGCGATTTGCTCGGTGAAGCCCGGGATGCACTTGAAATAGTTCTCAACAGTGATCCATCCGGGCGCGATCGCATTGACGCGGATTCCTCTATAAGCGAGTTCCATGGCCAGCGATCTCGTGTAGGCGATAATTGCTCCCTTGGTCGCGGCATATACGGAGTGCTCAGGCACTCCTTGCAGCCCATGCACCGAGGACATATTGCAGATAACGCCGCTTCCGGCTTGCAGCATGTCTTCCACCACTCGCTGGGTGAGGAAATACTGCCCGCGGAAGTTGATGTTGAACAATTTGTCGAATTGTTCTGGAGTCACTTTCAGAAAGGGTCGGTTCATGGTGACCCCGGCGTTATTGACCAGACAATTGACGCCACCAAGAAATTCTCCGGCTTGATCGGCAAGGCGGTTTACCTGCCTCAAATCATCGAAGTCCGCCTGAAATGCCGCCGACCTGCGCCCAAGCGAGGCTACTTCCTCGACGGCGGCCTTTACGCCGGCGTCGCTCTGCACGTAGTGGAACACGACGTCGGCACCCTGCCTGCCGAATTCGAGACCGATTTCATGTCCGATGCCAGTGTCGGCGCCAGTGACCAGTGCTTTCTTTCCCTGCAGTTTGAGATCATGAGACATAGAAGATCAACCAGGATCTGAATTGTGAGTTGCCGGACGGAAAGCGTTTGTGTGGACGCAACCTGTCACGCGCTGCCTTACGATAACATCCTCCTCGGGTGCAACGCGAAACAAGTCTGGCAGCGCACAACTCTACTTCTCGAAGGCAAAGAGTGTCAACAATAATGTTGACTATCGAAAGCGCGTTCAGAGATAATGCGGCTTCGAGTCGCGAAGTTCCCGTCATGAAAATCACTGCCGTTGAAACTATCTACCTGCCTCACGGAATTAATGTTCATGTCGGTTCCATCCAATACCTCTGGGTGCGTATTCACACAGACGAGGGAATTATCGGCTTAGGAGAGAGCTATCCCAACGCCGAAGCGGAAGCTGCCATCGTGCATTCGCGGCTGGCTTCGGTGCTACTGGGTCGGGATCCGGGCGCGATTGACCGGTTGTGGGCGGAAATGTTTCTGGCTGTCTCTTACAGCGGCTGGGCCGGCGCCGAAATGCGAGCACTCAGTGCGGTCGACATCGCGCTCTGGGATTTGCTCGGCAAGGCTACAAATCAACCGATCTACAAGCTCCTGGGTGGCGCATCCCGGGAAACCATTCGCATCTACAATACCTGCTACGACCGAGTCGATTTTCTCAGTAACCCTGCGCAACTTGCCCAGGAACTTCTTGCCAGCAACATTCGAGCCATGAAGATCTGGCCGTTCGATCCAATTGCCAGAAAGACTAGTGGGAATCATATCTCGGCGGAGCAATTGCGGACGGCAATTGAACCTCTGCGACGCATTCGGGAGGAATTTGGCGACTCGATCGATGTGGCCATAGAATTTCATGGTTTCTGGAATCTTCCCTGCGCGATCCAAATCGGCCGGGCTCTAGAGAAATACCGCCCCATGTGGCTGGAGGAGATGCTGCCCCAGGATAATCTAGCCGCCTACGCTGAATTGGCGCGTTCGACTGAACTGCCGCTCTGCGTTAGCGAGCGCTTGATGACCCGTTGGGGGTTTCGCGAACTGCTGGAGAATCGCGCAGCGCGAATCATCATGCCTGACATTGCGTGGTGTGGTGGAATCTCTGAGGCTAAGAAGATCGCAACCATGGCCGAGACCTACTATCTTCCGGTTGCGCCTCATAATTGCGGCGGGCCAATACTGCATTTTGCGACCGCGCATTTCGCGGCCAATGTTACTAACTTATACATTATGGAGAGCGTCCGACGGCACTACAACGAGGAATATGAAGGACTGGTTACGCGATCGCTCGTTCCCGAAAGCAGTGGAGATTTGCCGCTGCCGCCCGGGCCGGGGTTGGGCGTTGAGTTAAGTTCTGCGGTGTTTACCCGCAAGGATGTTGTAGTAAGACGATCAACTCTTTAGCTGGACATGAGCTCGTTGCTTTGTAGCCTACTCTGCGTCGGCGCCTGGCGGCTACGAACTATGGCTATTTCGCTGGGGCTATGCGGCTGGTTCGCGCTCATCATTCAGCATCGCGAGCAAAGTCCCGACCGGCACCTTTTTTCCAATTTCAACTTGTATGGCGCCCAGGTAGCCCTTACCCATCGATTCGACTTCCATTTCGATCTTGTCGGTTTCAACGGTGAATAGGGCATCGCCCTTCTCTACCCAATCACCCGGCGCCTTGAGCCAACTGGTTACGGAACCTTCCTCCATCGTGAGTCCGAGTTGCGGCATGACAATTTTGTACGCCATCTTTAAGACGTTCTCCTTAAGGGTCTCATCATGTTGTGTACCACGCTGACGATGCGATCGACCGAGGGAATCATTTGATTTTCGAGAACCGGGCTGAAGGGATTCGGCACCGGCAACGAGTTAATGCGCTTAGGCGGTACCAGCAGTTTGTCGAAGCAGTCTTCCGCGGCTATGGCAAGAAGCTCTGCGGCGAAACTGCATGAAGATGGCGATTCGTCAATCACAACGAGCCTTCCCGTCTTCCTGATGGATTCGGTGATCTTTTGCCGATCGAGAGGAACAATAGTACGGGGATCGATTACTTCGGCCGAAACGCCCTCTTGTGCGAGTACCACCGCCGCTTTCGTGGCCAATTCCACCATCCGCGACATCGCCACAATTGTAAGATCGTGACCCTCGCGTACGACGCGAGCCTCTCCAAACGGGATTAGGTAGCCCTCTTCTGGCACGACGCCCTTGGTGTTATAGAGAGATTTATGCTCAATCAACATGACCGGTCCCGGATCGCGGAGCGCAGTTTTGAAGAGTCCTTTCAGATCGTACGGATTCGATGGAAGTGCAACTTTCAATCCCGGCGTATTGGCAAACCAGTTGTAAAATGTGTGCGAATGGTGTGCTCCAGCATTGCGAACAGCCCCCATCGCTCCCCGAACTACAACCGGAGCTTTGATTTTTCCATTCGACATGTAGGAAATATTCGCGGCCTGCTGAACAATTTGAGTAATGGCTTCCAGAGCAAAGTCGAGAAAGACTTCATCCACCACAGTGCGCGTACCGGCCATGGCGGCGCCGATAGCTACGCCGGTCGCTCCCAGTTCGCAGATACCCGTGTCACGTAACCGTTCGTCACCAAATTCCTTCCAAAGTCCCCGAGTCTGACGGAAATTTCCACCGCGCGGGCCTATGCCTTGCCCGATGTAAACAATGCTGTCATCTCGGGCCATTTCTTCGCGCAGAGCTTCCACTCCGGCATCTGCATACGTAATCACCCGGCCTTGCTCTGGCATAACTTCTCTCCTCCGGCTAAAACACGTGCTCGTTGACAGAATCTGCCGATGGTTCGGGGCTGTTCTCGGCGAACTCAACGGCTTGATCGATTAACTGCTCTACTTCCTGATCGGCGGACTGCAAGATGGTCTCGTCCGCCCCGCCCGATTCGAGCAGCACCTTACGGGCCAGTTTTACCGGGTCTCTCTGTTTCCATTGTTGAACCTCTTCGCGGGTTCGATAATCCGTGCCGGGATCGCCTTCGTGATGGCCGACGTAGCGATACGTTTTGCATTCGATCAGGGTAGGGCCACCGCCCGAACGCGCACGACCAATTGCAGTTTGCGCAGCCTCATGGACCGCCACCACATCTTGGCCATCGACTTCGATTCCCACCATTCCGTAAACGGCTGCGCGGCTGGCAATGCTCGTGTTCTTGGTGGCGCGAAGGAAAGCCATTTCTGTCGCGTATAAGTTGTTCTCGCACACATACACGACCGGCAAGTTCCAGACCGCTCCCAAATTGACGGCCTCGTGAAACGAACCGCTGTTGACGGCACCGTCGCCAAAGAAACAGACAACTACCTGGTTATTTTTCCGCACCTTGGCACTCAGCGCGGCTCCGGTAGCGAGGGGAATGGGGGCCCCCACAATTCCATTTGTCCCCATGAATCCGTACTCCGGGGCGTACATATGCATGCTTCCACCGCGTCCGCCCGAGCTTCCCGTCGTCTTGCCCCACAGTTCGGCCAGAACAATCTTGGCCGGCACTCCTTTTGCCAGAGCGTGACCGTGGCCGCGGTGCGTGCTGAAAATCAAGTCCTGCCGTTCGAGATTTGAACAGACTCCCACCGCGACAGCCTCTTCTCCTACATACAAGTGAACGAATCCAGGAAGCCGCCCATTGCGATACAGTTCCTGAACCTTAAGCTCAAATAGTCTTAGTTCGAGTATTTTCTTGTAGTAATTGAAGAGCTGTTCCTTCGAGATTCGCTCAGTCAGAAGTGGTTCCGGCATACTTGCAGCCTCCCAATACTTACTGCGCCAGCGGCAACTTCTGCGGCGCATGTTCCAGTTGCGAACGATAAACAGCAGTGAATAGTTCAACGACGCGCCGCCCCGCCTCACCATCCACCATGGGCGCGCGATCCTTCGATACGGCGGCAAGGAAGTCAGCTAACTGTAACTTGTGATAATAGGTCATTACATTCCAGGGGCGCGATCGGTCCTCAATATTCCAATTCTCGAGATACCCTTCTTCTCCAGGCACGGTCCAAACATCGTTAAAAGGGGGGGCCATTTTTTCTGTAACTCCGGAGATAAAGGGCGATCCGCTGTCGATCTCAGCGCCCACCGAGGCGCCGGAAGACCCGTGAATATGGATCTTTCCATACAATCCAGGCCGCTGCGAATTGCTCAATACGATCGACGCCATTCCCCCATCCCGAAAGCGCACAGAAGCGACTACGGTGTCATCCACTTCGATTCCCGGATGGTTATAGTTGTCCCAGTATGCGTACAATTCCGTGGCTGGGCCCATAAACCAGCAGAGCAGGTCCAGATAGTGCGGCGCTTGACTTACTACAACCCCGCCTCCTTCACCTTTCCAGGTGCCCCGCCAAGGATCAGAAAGATAATAAGCAGGCTCTCGCCAGCCAAGCATAGTTACAATTGCGAGAACGGGTTTGCCTAATTTCCCGGCATCGATAGCGTCCTTCATCCGTTGCACCGGTTCATACCAGCGGCGCTGGCTGATCACTCCCAGCTTGATGTCGGCAGCGCGTGCGACCGCTATAGCGCGATCGCAGGAACCGAGATCGATGGCCAGTGGCTTCTCCGAGATGACATGAACGCCAGCGGCGGCGGCGATCTCGACTGCGGCTGGATGCTGTGTATGTTGCGTGCAGACCGACAACACGTCCACTTGTTCGCGCTTTAGCATTTCAGCGAGATCGGTGTATGCGTTGACCTGGAGTTTCTGTGCCAACCCTTCAGCCCGCTCGGGAGCCACATCGCATACGGCAACTAATTGCGAGTTGGGCAACTCTTGATATGCGAGGGCGTGGGTGCCGGCGACCTTGCCACATCCGACAATCGCGGTCTTCAGGCGGGTTGAATTCGTTTCGTGCATATTTTGACTTTCACGCTGAAAACTGACTATCAGGAGAGCGATGTGCCGTCCGATTCGCCGGGTCGGTGTCGCAATTCCATCAGAAATCCCAGCAACTCCTGGGTATCCAGCAGCGCCCAGCGAGTGCCCGGCCGAATCCCGGTTCCAGACTGCAGCACCTTCACGCCGGACAATGCCAACTTCTCAAGCACCGGATCGATATCGGTTACTTCAAAAAGCACGTGGTGAATTCCTCCGCCGGTCTGATCGAGGAAATCACGGTAGCCACTACGGCCTTCCAAAGGCTCGATCAATTCGATCTCTACGGCTCCTAATTGAACGAATGCCTGCCTGATTCGAATGTTCTCTTCCACACCGCGATAGTAATACTGAGATTCCGGCCGATCGGGCCACTCCACGAAGCGAAACGGCCCCATACCGAATAGAGAAGTCAGCAGTTGCGTTGTTCGATCCCGATCGGAGACAACAATCCCGATCTGGACAAGACGATTCAGATGAACTCCACCTGGAAGCGATGATGAACAACTCGATGTCATAGATAGTTCCCGGTTTTCCCTTTCGTTATCGAGCCAGATAACCTCCGTCCACCGGGAGAATTACTCCCGTGACCATGGAGGAAGCCTGCGACGCCAGAAATAAGGCGGGCCCAACGATCTCTTCCGGTTCGCCGACACGACCAAGGGGAATATTGGACTTCCAAACCTGCATCAACTTGTCCGGTTCGAATTGCGGCTTGGCCATCACTTCCTTGAGGCCCGGGGTCATAAACTGGCAAGGCGCGATGGCGTTGACTCGAATTCCCCGATCGGCCCACTCCAAAGCCAGTTGCTTGGTCAAGGCATTGACCCCGCCCTTACTCGCGCAATAGGCATTGGCGCCTCGGCCCACGCCCACCACCCCCGCGATCGAGGAGAAGTTGATCATCACGCCGTGACCTTTCCCCAGCATGACGCGCGCCGCGGCCTGGCAGCACAAAAAAGTACCGCGGAGATTGATGTTCAAAACGCGATCCCATGTTTCGATTGGCGTCAGCTCCGCAGGATCGTGCTGCGGGATACCTGCACAATTCACCAGGATGTCGATACCGCCTAGCTCGCGAACAGTTGTCTGCACCATGGCGGTCACGTCGTCGGGGACAGCCACGTTGGCCCTTAAGGCGATGGCTCGTCTTCCCGCTTTGCGCACCGTTTCGGCCGTGCGCTGAGGATTCTCGAGATTGAGATCGCTGGCAGCGACGTCGCAGCCAAATTCAGCGAAGCCGAGGGATATCGCTTCACCGAAGCCAACACCCGCGCCAGTAATCAGCGCCACCTTCCCGCTGAGATCAAACAGTTTTCGAAAATTACCTTGTTCCTTATCCATGATTCAAATCCCGAGAAGCCATAGCTTCCATCTCTCTTTCAGCGACTCTTGGTGTTCACACCTGTCGCCACGCGTTCGAACAACAACATCTCCGAGGTACCGGCCGTTTCCAGCCGAACGGGAATTCCATCCTGGAGCAGTTGAATTCCGGTCATTTCGATTGTTTCATTCCGGTTTTCGAATGTGACCCTGTAGGCGCCGCCAGCGTCAAGACCACGGGGCACGAAACGATAGACCGGATCTTCAAAATTCGAAGTGCGGAACAGGGTTGCAACATCCTGCTTCCTGTCTTGGCTCGCATATTCCAGCACAATCCACGGCGATTGAGTAAGGTATGGAGTCAACGGCGTGTGATGGTAGACCACGCTGTCACGCAGGATGGGTCGCAACTCGCGCTTGTAGAGATTGACTCCGGCACGGAGTTTGTCTCGCAAAAGGGGATTCAATTCCTCGAGAGACGGGGCAATACCGCGAAAGATGGGCAGCGACATCTCGACCTGGCGCAACTGAGAGTCAAGATCGCCATCGCCAGCGAGATCGGGAACCTCTGTACCGAAGGTGCGCAGAAGGATTTCCGGGGGCAGAATCCACGTCATCCCGTTCAAAATCTTGACGCCCCTCGGCTCACGCATCCAGTCGGAGAGTTCGGTATTGTCGAAGCGTCGCATGATACCCCAATCGAGCCGGCCGCCTCCACCTGCACAGTTCTGAAAAATGACTCTTGGAAATTGTTGACGCAGACGATCGAACATAGCGTAGAGATTTTCTACATGTCGCCATGAGGAGTTTTCAACGAAACCGTCGCGCAAATGATTTCCGTCTTCTTCGACTGACATGTTGTAGTCGATCCGGAAAACGTCAAGATCGTACTTGCGAATGATCCGGGCGATCTCAGATTCCATCCATTGAGCGACCACCGGATTTCCGACGTCGAGGTGGCGGCCATTGGAGACGGGAACGCCGTCGCGGGTCAGGATCCAGTCAGGATGCTCTTGGCGTAACTTCGACGCCGCTCCTGCTCCCTCGATCTCAACCCATAATCCGAAACTCATTCCTTTCTTGCGTGCATATTCCCGGATCGGCTGGATGTCATTCGGTAACCAAGCGCCCGCATACCAGTCGCCCACGTTCTGATACCAACGGTTCGGTTCGGGGCCATACCAGCCTGCATCAATCAGAAATGTCTCGGCGCCGACGTCAGCGGCCATATCGATCTCTCGGTCGATGCCAGCCTCGGTCTCGTGGTCCACAATATAGCCGCGATGATTTGCTTCCACGTCGAAGACATGTTCCGAAGGTGGCCGCGGAAGAACATCGCGACGCACATAATTCAGGAGAGCCTGGGTTACGTGGTCCAGATCCGCTTTCATGCAGAGAATATGGGTTTCCGGCGTCTTAACCGTCTCGCCGGGACTCACAACTCTGAGGGCCGTGTCCACGGAACTGGGTCCCATTTCGAAGAACAATCGAGCTTCGTTGACAGGCCTGTCAACTGCATTCGTGCGGTCTACCGGTGACTTTTCCACCCTGCTGGTAACTCGGATTTTCCAGTTCGCACTCCAACCCAGGGAGGCTACGAACCACTCTCCCGTCGCGTTATTGCGGGCGAAAAAGGTAGGATGACCCCATCCGGATTTTCCCCGTTCTCCGGTGATGAGTTTTGTTTCGTTGACGACCGGATCGAAGCGCCATGCACCTTCATATCCCCACTTGCTGTATTGCGCGTAACCCACGTCGTAAACATCTTCGGAGTCGGGGGGAAGTTTCTCCGCGAAATTTGGAGTATGCCAAAGTTGACCTGACCACGGCGATACATTGGAGATGGCTGTGGCACGTTGCCCGGTATTGACGATTTCTAGCCAGCGAACCATGACGGGTCCACCGTTCAGAAGAGTCTGCACTCTGACCCGAACCGGACGAACCCGGCTTTCAAGTTCCACTGTGACCAGTAATCCGTCGGGATTCTTGATTTGGGATTGGGTGGCTCCAATCCATTTCCACGTTCCGGAAAGCTCCTGCCCCTCCATTTCAAGCTTGAACGCGTCGATCGGGTGGGTGTCCATCTGCTGGCGTTCCGCTTCGATTTGAATGTCGGCAATGATCTGTCCGCTCGAATCCCAGTAACGGCTCACCCAACGGCCGTTGCGCAATTCTTCATCACAAGTTGTGAGGCCGGAGCTGAAACGTACCCCGGGGAACGATCCGGTACGAACGAAGGCCGAACGCGGACCCTCCACCGCCGCCTCGGCCTCAAATGGAAATGGCTGCAGAAGAAATAAAAAGCAAGCCGCCGCCACCGTTCTAGGAACATAAGTCCATCGGCTATTCTTACTTCTTCCTGTGACCACCCCGCCCGCACATTTCATCGTCGCTTTCTCTCTCAGCTATCTCTCTCGGCTAGCTTGCAATCTTCCACCGCGCATGACCTTCGCCAATATGCCTCTTCACTCGGCCTTGCTCCTCCAGATGCAAAAGGTGACCATGCAATGGGTACATCAACAACCACTGATTGTTCAAAGGCCATGCCCCCAGTGCCGGGCCGCACTCATCCATGCACGCTTGCAGCGTAATTCCATCGGGATGTTTCTCGAGGGCCTTCCAAACCAGATTCGCAGCACTGTCAACAAATCGCCGGGATTCTCCGAGGAACTCCGACACTTGTGACCCGTGGAACGTCGGCCAATGTCCAGAATAAATCCAGTCGATTTCGAGGGTGTGCAGCATCTGCAAGGTGCCTAGATAGGCAAGCACCGAATAATAGGCCGGTGGAAGCGACGGTTCTCCAGTTTTGGTGGGGCAGTATCGGCCGTGTAACGCATCCCCGACGAACACAGCTCGGTGGATTTCGTCGTAGAGCGCCAGGTGCCCGTCGCTATGGCCGGGGACATGGAGGAGTTGAAGTGAACGCTCATCGTCAATTCTGATATGTTCGCCACCAACTAAGGTCTGGTCGATGCGCTGCGGTGGGCCCACCATCTTTCTTACCCAAGCGCTGGCTTCGGGGAAAAGACCCAGTCCTACACCGTGATCGGGAATCCACTGGTTGTAGCGCGAAGCGAAAAGACGATCCGGATTCTCGATGATCAACCGGTCCTGCTCGCCGCAAGCCAGCAACACCTGACCAGCAGTCTGCTTGAGGGAAGCGTTGCCCCCGTGGTGATCGGCATCGGCGTGGGTGTTGATTGCAATGGTCAGTCGCGACGGATCGATTCCGATCTGCTTCAGAAACGGGAAAATCGTTTCGTTCGGCGTATGGGACGCGCCCGTGTCCAGCATGACTGTGTTGTCGCCGACAAACAAGTACTGGAACAGATTGCGATCAGCGACTGTAGAGGCGATCTGATAGACGTTTCGGAAGATTTCCATAATCCTGTGCGGCAAGCCGGTAATACCAACCCAGACTCGGTAAGGTGCAGAAGCGATGACCTGCCATGAGGCGGTTAAACCGGGAGGAGGAGCATTTCACAATGCGTCGCACTTCCGCGCGGTCCAAATTCCATTTGCACAATACTAAACTAGAAGCGCTATCGTCAACAACTTTGTTGACATACTTTGGGATTTAATCCGTTCTGGGGATTTGTGCGGCTCCGGAAGACCGGCATAATGAGCTAATGCTAATGAGCTAATGCTAAAGAGGGTTGACGTTTCCAGAAAGCCCCGGACTCGTGCCAACCGTCGCCTTGGTGGCATGGACCCTCTGATCTGAGCTCGTAACATTTGAGGATTGTACCCGTCCTGCATAGCTGAGAATCGCGATTGCTAGAACGAGAAACCCCACGCCCAGTATCATTGTTCTGATCGGGCGTTTTCCAGTTCGGGACCACTCGCCCGTGAGCACGCCAAAAACCGTGCTGGCCACGACGATAGCGGCTAGAAACAACGGCCAGCCGATTGCAGTGCCCAGTTCACCCAGCTTGATGGTCGAAATACTGTACAGAATGATGCTGCCATACCACAGAAACCCCATACTGGCCCCCACGAGCCAGTAGTACCAGGTTCCCGGCAAGCAAAGGTGGCTCACGTTGTCTCTCTTGCGCATCAGAATGTAACAGTAAATTGCACCTGGCAAGAACCCAGCGTAAAGACAAGGCAACCATACGGCGTTCGACATCATGGCAAGACTCGCGCCATGCTGCTGCGCGGCGCGCTGAATGCTTCCCCCGTATGCGAGTCCAAGATTCAGCATCGAACCGAGAATGCCAGAGACAAACGCCAGCAAATACCCACCCCAGAAACCGCGCCGTACACTGGCGCTTGCCTGTTGCAGGGCAGCCTCTCTGTGCTTTCCCGCCAGTCCACACATCCCTACGCCCACGATAATCACTAGGAGACCGAGAAAAATCAGGCCGCCTTGCCGCGTCATGATTTGATCGGCATGCTGAGCGATCAGTGGAGTGAGTGCGCCCACCGCAGCCGAGGTACCAAGGCACACCGCGAAGGTGATGGCCAGTCCAAGGCGGGCCAAGGCCAGCCCAAAAAAGACGAGTGATACGCCCCAACTGGCACCGAACAACACCATGGCCGCCAACGTTCCATCCGAAACCGTTGTGTACGTAGACCACAACCCAGGAACGGTGAGCAACGCGATCACAGTCGGGACCACGGCCACGCCCAGAATGGAAAACGCAAACCATGAATGCTCCCATTCCCACTTCTTATTCAGTTTCATGGGAAGCGCGTACGCGGCGTTCATGATCGCAGCACACAACACGAGCAGGATTGCCTGGACAGTTTGCGAGGTCATGATTTTTCCTGCGTGGGACGCGAGGATTTTGATTCCTGCTACCGAAACCGATCAACGCTTTCCGATATGCGAGATGAACTCGAGCCATTGAAACATTCAGCTCTTTACTATGTCAACAGAATTGACGACATCCGTAGCGCCACGCGGATTGCTTTAGTGGTGAGGGAGAGCGCTATGCAGGTGGTCCGTCCAATGGTCTGTGCCAAAACCCGGGAAAGCGGAGCTTTGCTCGAAGGTGCGCGAATGCAACCCGTCAAAGTAGCGCTCCACTTCGCTCTCGATCTTGTCCAGCGGTGTTTTCAGGACCATCCGTACGTACTGCTCATGGTTCTCTCGCCGGTTCGCCAGTGGGATGCGGGAGGAGTAGGCGCGGGCGATGATGAAAATATAGGGATTCATGAGCAGATTGAGAGTCCGATAAAGGAGGGGTTGGTTAGCCGCTTTCCATATGGTGCGGTGTAAGTCCATGTCGGCGTCAAAGAATTGCTCTTCATTCTTCTTAGCTGCTGCCGCCTTAAGTTTCTTTAGCACCGGGTTCAGAAGTGTCGGAGGATCGACATTGGGATTTTCTCTCATGTAGCGCACACAAAGTCCCTCGAGTTTCGCGCGCATGCGGAAGATCAAGCCGATTTCGACCAGCGAAATATCTCGGATAAAGGTGCCGCGCCGCGAAGTCGTGACCACCAGGCCATCGCGCTCCAGGCGCAGCAGAGCCTCGCGCACTGGTCCACGGCTGACCTCCAACTCCCGGGCAAGGTCCTCTTCAATGATGCGCTGGCGCGGCCGCAGTTTGCCCGCGTGTATGGCCTTGCGCAAGTGAGCTTCCACCCGCTTGCTGGCAGAAATGCCACGCTCTGGTATCGCTGAATGAGTCTTCGAAGTTCGCATCAAGAGTGGTCGTTACTTATAAGCTGGATTCGGTCGAAAAGCAACGGCGCCGATTGTACCGCTTTGCAGAACCCTACGCTTCGCAGCAGACAAGCTTTCTCTCGACCTGTCAAACACCACCAACTACTCTATCATGTTGTCGACAATGCCGGCGACAGCGCAGTTGGCACCGGAACAGGCGCCTCGAGGCGCCGGACCGGCGGACCAGCTTCCCGCTGCGGTTGGGTCAAACGTACGCCCTACACATAATATCGTCCAATCGAGTGGCGACTGATGATGCATGCGATGAAGCCAGCCTCGCCCGCGGTTCTACCTACCAAAATTGGAATTTTCCTATTGCTTTCAGGATTGTAGACATTAATGTCGACAACATTTCCCTTGACACTCGTCGAAACTTAGGTTAACTTCCGCCTCGGCCCATGAGAGCTTGCAGAGCCACGTCGGCAGATGACCGCACGAGAGCGCCACTGCTGGGAACTCCATGTTCCGTAGCGCCCACCGACCCGAGGGCGCGCATTTCCGAATCGAAAGCGCTGTTGTCTCAAGGAGGCTCCACGATGAACTCCGCCGCATACCGTCTTCTGACGCTAATAGCAGTCCTTTCCCTGGTAGGCATTGGCATGTTGCACGGACAAACGCAGGTCACCGGAGGCATCGAAGGCACTGTGACTGACAGCTCGGGCGCCGCTCTCTCCGACGCGACTGTGGAAGCCACGAACACGGGTACCGCCGTGACCGACAAGACCGTCACGAACAAGGATGGAGCGTATCGATTCCCCAGTCTGATCCCGGGAAGATACACGATCAAAATCACTAAGCAGGGGTTTGCTCAGTTTACGAGGGAGGCTACCCGGATCGACGCGGGGACGGGTTACCGTATCGATGCCGCATTGCCACTCGCCACGGTAAAAGCCACCGTGGAAGTGACTGGCGAGGCTCCGCTTCTCCAAACGGATAGCGCAGAGATTAGTGAAAACGTTCAGTCGAAGGAAATTCACGACCTTCCCGCCTTTGGCAGAAACATCACCCGGTTGTCACTTTTGGCCCCAGGGGCGTTTATGGCGACGGGTCAACTGGACCTTCATCCAGAGAACGCAGGGGAGGACTTTAACGTTCATATTAACGGCGCCCAGACGAATAACAACTCTCATATTCTGGATGGCGTCGACAATACCGAGGTAATCCAAGGGTACTCCCTGCTGGTGGTCCCGCAAGACTCGGTGCAGGAACTGAAGCTCACCACCACCAACTATGACGCCGACTATGCGAGCGTAGACGGTGGCGTTTGGCAGGTCACCACCAAGTCGGGCACGAATGCTTTCCACGGATCGTTGTTCGAGTACTATCGCACCTCCGGGTTTAACGCTGCCGATCATTTCAGCCAGCCGAACGGTATACCGGGTAACGTCTGGAATCAGTTTGGCGGAAGCATTGGTGGTCCCATCAAGAAAGACAAGCTGTTCTTCTTCGGAGACTTCCAGGGGATGCGGAATCACTTCTTCACTTCCAGCCTTTACACAACCCCGATCGATGCATTCAAAATGGGAGACTTTAGTTCAGTGGCCGCCACCAACCCGATTTATGATCCGGCCACGGGTAATCCGGACGGGAGCGGGAGAACCCAGTTCGATGGCTGCCCGGGCACCCCAGAACTCAACGTGATTTGTCCCAACCGGATCAGCCAGGCTACGACAAACCTGCTGGCGCTCTTGCCTGAGCCGACCATCCCGGGCATACCCACCAACAACTACACGGTCTCCCGGCCGGCAATTTTCAACCAAAATCAGTTCGATACCCGCGTCGACTACTTTGTCACTCCGAAGACGGTGGTTTTCGGCAAATTCAGTTATTTTGATGCGAGTTTTTACACTAACAATGTGTTCGGTGCAATTGGAGGCGGACCGGCATTAGGTGGTGCCGTAAACTCGGGAAACTCGTTTGATCACGACAAGAGTGCGATGGTTGATTACCAGCACACCTTCTCCCCGACCTTGCTGCAAGACTTCCGATTCGCATTTTCGCGAATCTACATTCAAGAATTGCAACTGGATACTGCCGACACCGCGACCCAGGTAGGGATTCCGGATATCAACCTCGGTACGATCTACACCGCTGGGTTACCGGCGCTGCAGGTCGATGGTCCGGTTGGCGGCTTCACCATGGGCGATATTGGGTTGCCATTTTTTGAGACCGAGACTAACTTTCAGTTCTACTCCAACTGGACCAAAACATGGGGCCACCACGCCTTCAAATTCGGCGGGGAGGTCGCAAAGTTCTTCGGCATCAGGACTGATGTCAGCGGCCGAGGTAATTTCGAGTCCAGCCAAAACATCACCGGCAATTCTGCCGTAGCGAACTCCGGATTGGGTATGGCGAGTTTCCTGCTCGGCCTCACCACCAACTTCGGCAGGGACATCACCCTGGTACAGCCCCAGGAGAAGATGTGGAAGCGGGCTTTCTACGGACAAGATACCTGGCGGGTGACGCCCAAGGTGACCCTGATGCTAGGTCTGCGGTGGGACTACATGAGCCCTATCTTCACGCCGAACGGGCAGAGTGTGGGAAACATCAACTTGAATACCGACGAAGTGCTATTGACGAACCTAGCCGGCAAGTACGCCGGGGTCACGACCTCCAAGACCGAATTTTCGCCGCGGCTCGGCGCGTCGTATCGGCTGCTGCCTGACACGGTCCTTCGCGGAGGATACGCCCGCAGTTACTTCATGAATCCGTACGGCGCTGGTTTTGGGACCCAGGGCTGCTGCTGGCCCATCAAGCAGAGCCAGGCAGATTCCCCGGCCAATCCGTATGCGCCGCTGCCCTTCACGCTGGATCAGGGGCCGGGCCTGCCGGCCACGCTCCCTCCATTTCCATCGAATGGCATGTTGCCCTTTAATGGTGGCCCAGATGGCTTCAGCGAGTACTTCCCCGGCACTGGAAACTATCCCCACAGCTACAACGACACGTACAACGTAACGGTGGAGCAAATATTGAAGTACCACGTTATCCTGGCAGTTTCGTACGTGGGAAACCATGGCCGTCACTTGTGGGACAACGTCGATGTGAACGCCCCCGTCCCGGGACCGAATGTAAATGGTTCTTTCAATGCAAACCGACCTTATTATGCCAGCTTTGGCTGGACTCAAGAGGAAACCCAGCGGAACAACCAACTCGCCAACTATCCGGAACTCAAGAGTAACTACAATTCGTTACAAGTCCATGCCGAAAAACGCTTTAGCGCTGGCCTCTATCTGTTGACCAATTTCACTTGGGATAAAGCGCTCGACAAAGGAACGTTCGGGCCCATGAATATATTTAACTTCGACAGCAATTACGGAAATTCGGACGTCAATAGGCCTTGGGCTTCGGTGAGCGCGTTCGTCTGGGATCTTCCATTCGGAAATGGCCGGGCTTATGCAAACGGTCTGAGCCGCGGGGAGAATGCCCTTGTCGGAGGTTGGAACTTTAGTGGAATTATCAACGCGCAAGGCGGTACCTATTTCACACCAACTCTCTCCGATGCCTCTTCGCTGAATTCCGTTATCGCGTTAAGACCGGATCGCATTGGAAGCGGGAAGGTGTCTAATCCCAATCGTTACGAGTGGTTTAACATCAACGACTTTACTAATGTTGCCCAGCCGTACACCTACGGGAACTCAGGCCGCAACATCTTGTTGGCCCCAGGCTACGGTGAAGTGGATCTAACATTGGCCAAGTCCTTCGTCATCACCGAAAGGACCCACCTGCAATTCCAATGGATGGTGTTCAACGCGTTGAACCGAGAAAATCTAGGGTCACCCAATGCTTCCATCACACCTGGGGTTTCCAGTTCAATTACAGGTTCCGGAACAATTACCGGCATCGTCGACTACAGGCGGCGTATGCAGATTGGAGCCCACCTCACATTCTAGGTTCTCCCTCCCCGCCAACCAGACTTGCCTCGGCCCAGCGTCGAGGCAAGTCTCATTGCTTCGGTTCGCTCTTTGTCGATGACTGTATGAGAACTTAGTTCGAAACTCCGCGAGGCGGTTCCAAGCTCAAGCAAGAGCTGAGGTTTTGCTGCATGAGAGCGTTCCTACTCGCAGCCTGCATGATCTGCTGTGTCGCGACGTTCGCAACCCCGCAAGTATCCATCACCAAATCGCCCACTGGATGGGCATTAACGAACGGACATATCCGCATGGATTTGGTCCGCTCATCCGGTGCCGTGCATCTCAAGTCGCTGCACCGCGAAGGCGGCGTCGAGTGGGCAGTAGCGGGCACGCCCTTGATCGCTTTTCCCGAAAGAGCGGGCAAGCCGTACCTGTTTGCAGAAGACGCCATTTCCGACCTCGACAAGGGCGGCAAGGAACTCACTCTGCGTTTTCGGTCCGATGCCGGCGGGCTGCTTTCTCTTCAAATCAAACTGTATCCAACCGGTGCCGCGATTCAGACGGCCATGAAACTGGAGAACAGCGGGAAGCACGACTTGATCCTCGATGCTCACATCGATCCGATATTTCTGACGCTGAACAATCCTACAGGGGGACTCAAACTCTACTCCTCGGCTAAGGGCCAGCACGGATTTCATTTGAATGAGAATCTTTCGCAAAGGCGAGAATTTCCCGACTGGCTGGTGCTTGAAAATGAAGAGGCGGGAGAATCCATGCTAGTCGGCGGCGAACCTGGGCTTGGCGTGCTCGGGTGGAAAACCAATGTCCAATCCTCCGGTGTCAACACCGAGATCCGCGCCGGAACCGTTCTCATAAAGGATAAGAAGTCTGGTCCTCCCGCAAGCTTCGAGCTGGCCCCAGGTGCTGCGGTGGAAACACCGATCAGCTTCTTTGCGCTTGCCAGGGGAGACAGCGACAATGCCGGCAATGAGACGTTCCGCTATCTTAAAAAATATGTCTTCCAAGCGCCTTTGCCGGATTCTCCCCTAGTCACCTATTGCATATGGCTCACTGAAAAGAACAGCGAAGAACTGCTTCTTGAAGAACTGGAACTGGCGAAACGAGTGGGTTTCGATGTGTTCTATCACGATGCCACCTGGTACGAAGGCGCGTCTGTGATTCCTGGAATGAACGACTGGACCCTCGGGCTCGGCAGCTATCAGGAGAGCATGGATAAATTTCCGCACGGCCTCAAGAATTTTTCCGACGCCGTGCATGCGATGGGCTTGAAATTCGGCCTTTGGGTGGATCCGGGTAATGTGGATGCGGCACTCGTGGAATCGGGTAAGATTCCGTCGGACTGGTTGGCGATGATCGACCGCAAAACACTCGGGGTCACGCATCCTTCTCTCGCTCCCACCAAACAGCTGTGCTTGGGCGATCCCAAAGTTGTGGCGTGGATCGAAAAACAACTGGGAGACATTATTGAAAAATGGCACTTGGACTGGATCAAATGGGATCCTTCTTCGACGGTCAGTTACGAATGTAACCGTACCGACCACGGTCATGGAAAAACAGACGGCGCCTATGCCGCCTATCGCGGGCGATTGGAAATTATGCGCTATCTGCTTGCGCGCTTTCCGAACCTTTCCGGATTTGAATGCGATCCGTCCTTACAATACTCGCGAACCAATCCAGGTCCGCAAGGTCTTCTGCCGGGTGGATACACGAACGAGTTCATTACCGGTCCGATGCTCAGCCCCAACGTATGGGGTTCGCTCGCAGCAGCGGGAAAGGGCGACGCGGGGGGAGAATACCTCACGGGACGCTGGTACAGCGCTTCCGCCCTCGACTATTATTTTCGCAAGCATTTCACGCACGGTGTAACCTTTGGCAATATCAATGGCATGTCGTCGCAGTTTCTGTCGGCGGCTCCCCCTGGCTTTGTCGAGGCGCTAGAGCGCAATCTGTTGTTCTTTAAACAGTACCGTCCTCTTCTGCTAGAGGATGTGTACCACCCCAAAGTAGCGGCGGCGGGTTGGAGTTCCATCCAGTACGTGAAGGAAGATTCGACCGAATCGGTGGTCTATATCTTTCGTGACAAGTCCGAAATCGCGGAGACAACCATTCGCTTGCGCGGTTTGGACGCAAACGCAAAATACCGGGTGACCAGCCTGAATGACCGTCCAGAGCGAGAGAAAGTCATGACCGGGGAAGCCTTGATGAGCGGCATCGCCACGCATCTCCCCAATGAATGGCTGGCCAAAGGTGATGGCGCCATCGGTGAATTTGCCGACCAGCAAAAGTACGGCTCGGACATTTTGTTGCTTCGGCGGGTTCCATAAGCTTGCGAGTCATCTGTGGGGAGAATATCTTTGCGTTGGGTGCAGCAGAATGGCGAGGGTGATTCCACCGTCTTCCGATATGTCCCTAACCAAAACTGAAATCTCGGCTCTCGCGTTAAGCCGACGACGTGACTGAACTCCCGGTCACGGAGCGCGCATCCGGTTCTAAGCCAGGCTTAGCGCGGAAACTCGGCCTGTTCGATGCCACCATGCTGGTTATGGGCGGCATCGTGGGTTCCGGCATCTTCATAAATCCCTACGTGGTGGCGCGACAAGTGCACACCCCGGCGCTGATTCTGGGAGCTTGGATTTTCGGTGGGATCATCGGAGTGGGTGGCGCATTCATCTGGGCTGAGCTGGCGGCGACCCTGCCAGAAGTCGGCGGTCAGTACGCTTATCTCCGTGAGGCCTATCACCCCGCAATCGCGTTTCTCTACGGATGGGTGTTGCTGCTGGTCATCCAGACCGGTGGGATGGCGGCGGTATCGATCACCTTCGCCCGATACTTTCTCGAGCTTACCGGTATGCACACGCAGGACTGGCTTGTCGCGACGGCAGCACTTGCCACTTTGACGCTCATCAACTGTTTCGGCGTAAAAACCGGCGGCTGCACGCAAAGCGCGCTCATGGTGATGAAAATCGTAGCCATCTCCGCCCTGGTGATCGTCGGGTTGGTCTTAGCAGGCAAGCATGTGACTATAACCACCGCGGCTGAGCGGGAGTCGTCGCTGACCTCGTTTGGCGCAGCCATGGTGCCGGTGCTGTTCTCCTACGGTGGATGGCAGACCGCAAACTTCCTGGCAGCTGAAGTGAAAGAGCCGAGGAAAAACCTGCCCCGAGGACTATTGCTCGGAGTGCTTGGCGTAGTGGTGCTTTACATCTCCGTGAACTGGGTGTGCGTGCGCTCTCTCGGCCCACAAGCGCTGGCCGCGACCAGCACTCCTGCCACCGCCGTGATGCGGCTGGCATTAGGGCAGCGGGGCGCGACGTTTATCGCGGCCGCAATCTCTATCTCGACGCTGGGATTCCTTAGCCAGTCGATCTTGACCGCACCTCGCGTGTATTTTGCCATGGCCGATGACGGTCTGTTTTTCCGCGCCGTGGCGTGGCTCGATCCGCGCACCCGCGTGCCGGTGGTCGCCATCGTTCTGCAGAGTGTGTGGACGATCGTAATCGCACTCTCGGGCCGCTATGAGCAGATTCTGAATTACGTCATTTCGATGGACTTCCTGTTTTTCGGGCTGACCGCAACCACCATCTTTGTCTTCCGTCGAAGGGCCGCGCGCGGCGAGATGAACTGCAGCATAGGCTATCGTATGCCCGGCCACCCGGTGAGCACAGCGACGTTCGTCGCGATATGCTGGTGGGTAGTGGCGAATACGATCTACCGCTATCCTGAGAACAGCCTTATCGGATACGCCCTGCTGTTGGCGGGTATTCCCGTGTACTGGTTCTGGAGCCGGCGCGCTGCCTCGCGATCGGTCTCCGGGAGTCGGGATGTGTAGCCCAATTTTTCTGTATCGAGAGCGCAAGGCATGAGTGATTTGCAGGCGGACGCAGTCTCACGCTATCTGGCGTGGTCCAAGCTGCACTCCAATGCGCGCTTCAACCTGGCAGCCAGCGGCGTGCTGGACTATCCGCTGGCCGAGTTGCCGGTGCGCATCGATGACCTCCAGATCGGCGGGACAGGCCCGTACGGCTACAAGCCACTGATGGGGCGTTTAGCCGCGAAAGCGGGTGTACCTGAGGAGTGTGTCGTATACACGTTCGGCACGTCGATGGCGAACTACATAGCTCTGTCGGCACTGGTCCACCGGGCCGATGAGGTGCTGGTGGAGCGGCCCACGTACGATCCGCTGCTAACTATTCTTGATCACCTTGGCGCAAAGGTATGCCGCTTTGAACGGCGTGCGGAAAAGGGCTTCCGTCTCGGGCTGGGAGAACTCGAACGCAAACTCACGCGGCAAACGCGTCTTGTGGTTCTCTGCAACCTACACAACCCGAGCAGTTCCCACACAGACGAAAGCACTATGCGGCAACTGGGTGAAATGGCAGCGAAAATGGCGGCCCGGGTCCTGGTGGACGAGGTGTATCTCGAGACGCTCTTCGACCAGCCGTGGCGTTCCGCGTTTCACCTTGGGCCAAACTTTGTTGTGACCAGCAGCCTGACCAAGGCCTACGGTTTGAGCGGCATCCGCTGTGGATGGATACTGGCGCAGCCGGAACTGGTGCAGCGCATGTGGCAGATCGTTGACTTCACCTACGGAAGCCCGGTGCATCCAGCCGAGCTCCTGGCAGTGATTGCACTCGATAACCTCGACCGTATTCGCGATCGCGCCCGCGGTTTGCTGGACACCAATCGCGCGCTGGTCAATGAATTTCTGGCAGGACATCCGGAGCTCGATTGCGAGCCCAGCCGCCTCGGCACTACCGTCTTTCCACGGCTCAGAACGGGCCGGGCCACCGAATTTATCGGCATGCTGCGCGAACAGTTTGAGACCAGCGTAGTGCCGGGAGAGTTTTTCGAGCAGCCGCAACACTTCCGCATTGGGTTCTGTGGAGCGACCGAGACGGTTCGCGGCGGTCTAGAACGGCTCGGCGCGGCACTCGATGCCTTCCGCGATAAATCCCCCTAGCGAGAATTAACCTTTGTTCCGGAAGATGTGTCCGTATCTCGAATGACAATCATGGGATCCCACACAATCGGGTCGGCCCGATTCTCGTTGTTGTGCTTTACGATGAATCGGATCTTGTCGCCGGCGGCCACGCGCAGGTTCGTAATCTCATAGGAGGTGGTGGCATCGTAGTTGGCCAAAACCTCAGCCCATCCTTTTGAAGGCCATACCTGCAGCGAGTTGTGCAGAATTCGCACAAAACAGGAAACCTGATTTTCGGCGCTGGGATCCTTGCGAATGACGCCAGAAGCACTCACCAAGCCAGCCGACGGCACAATGAAGGTGCGTGTCAAATCGTATTGCGCGGATGGTTGCATCCAGATTCTTCCAATCCGGCCCAAACCTGATCCTGTCCAGCGGCCTTCATAACCTCCTTTATCCCAAACTAGCTCCCTGTAAGAACCATCTTCAAGCACTTCTTCGTATGTCCATTGATTTCTCAATTGCGTGGGAGAAAAATCTCCCAGGGCTTCGTAAGTTTGGGGTTCACCAGCCGCCTTCTGCGCGTCAGCACGCGGACTGCGATTGCCGTCTCCATCCACTGCTGTGACCTCAAAGCTGGCGTCGACGTCATTGCGGGCGGAGTCGGAGTGATCGAAGAAATAGGTTCCCTTTGCGGCCTTTCCAACAAGCTTTCCTCTCTTGTGAATTTCGTAGTAAGAAATCCAATTGTCGTCCTGGCTGGGGGACCAGGTAATTTCAATTCCCTCGACACCGAGATTTGCTGCCAAGCGCTTGGTCACGTCGGCGGGCGGGCTGGGAGGAACATGATCAGTCCCAGAACCGGGATAGCGGGGCAAGTTCAGGAATATCAACTCCCCGGCGGAAATTTTGTCGAGACTGATTCCATCCGTCATCAACTGCGAACCACGTTGGTGCAAATGGAGTCCCGAAGTACTCGCCCGTACGTCGTAAATCTCGGCCGGGGAAAGTCCGCGTGGATAAATGACCACGGGTGTGGCGGAAGCTTCGAGCTGAATCGGCGTGCGCAACCGGGCGTACTTAAATCCCATCGCATCTGGGCGGGCTTGGCTCATGTCAAGGTCCACCTTGCCAAGCACTTTGCCATCGTCAGCTCGCACCACCGACAAAGTGTACGTGCCATGATTATTTCCCGGATCGAATTGTCCCAACTGGGCAACGGTCATAGGCGCATCCAGTTGCAGTGCCATTCCGAAGAAACGGTCGGTCACGCGCAGGTCGGCGCCAAGCTTTGCAATTTTCGTAACCAGTGATTCGTCGTGCCCCCCTAACTGATACTTCACATTTAACGGACCGAATCCCTGTCCGGGCACGCCGTAATAGCGGAAGGCCCCATCCAACGGATCCTCGTAAATCCCGGTTTCAAGGCTGGCAGCAGAGGTCGTCGTTGCCACGTTCATTTCCCCCGCGCTTCCGCGGTATCGGTCGGCTGAAATTGGTGAGCTTTTTGTGAGGCGGCTGATCACGAAGTAAGTCGAACCGTGCTTTGCGTGTTTGGTGAGAATCACACCCTTGGAGCCATCTCGATTCATCCTCTGGAAATACCAAACGGCTTCATCGTGATCTACCTTGGGGCGAAAGACGTGACTCCAGCGGCCAGCCACTCCTTGCGCTACAAGATAGTGATAGATGTCCCAGTCCTTGCGGATCGATTCCACATCGGGCCCGTCGCCGGGATCTCGATACCATGTAGGATTCATTGCTAGATGGCTGCGATCGGTCGCGGGCTCGTAGTATGTGTGATCGAAATCGACGACATTGTGGAGTTTGTCGGGTGGAACGAGCAGGGAGGTGTAGTAGGAGCTATAGGGGCCGACCCCGCCGTCCGTGTATTCACCGGACTCGGACAGGCGAGCGATGTCATAGCTGATCCAGCGTCCTCCGCCGTCACAGGCGTCGATCCCGCTTTGCGGGTGGTCGCGCTTAAACCGCTCGAGCAGACTGCGAAACACCTGATCGGCAGCGAGAGCATCCGTATCGTTGGCGCTGGCTGCGGGCGCGATGTCATACCGCCACTGAAAATCTCCCCAAGCATTGACGTCCTCATTCAATAATTGGCCTTGCCAGTCTGCGGTTGCTGAAATCGACTGTTCAAGGACTTCTTGTCCCGGAATCAACCAATCCGGGTGCTGCTGCGCGATCTTCGATTCTGGCGTCGCCAAGAACGTCGGATACCACAAAACCCATCTCATGCCGTGCTTGCGCACGTAGTCGTTCGTCCTGCGCCAATCCGGTCCGTTCCACGTGCCCCATTTGTCGTACCAGCCGGCGTCATCCCACAAAATATCTGTACCGGTTTCGCGCAGCAGGTCTACGTAGCGCAGATCGAGCGCCAACCGCCTTCCCCAGTTATCGGCGCTGGGAGTGCCTCCTTCACCCACCCACGGGTCCGGCCAATCCACTGCCCAGCGAGTTTTGGCAAAGTATTCCGGATTGGTGAATTCCCACAAATAGGCATATTGCCAATCCAGCAACTGATTGCCGAGTTCATCGATTCCGCCGGAAAACGGCGCCACGAATACTTTGGGCGTTTCAATCTGCGCCCCGGGGGGCAGGTCCTTTTCGAACCCAGCCAACTCCAGTCGCATGCCGAATAGTGAGTCTTCCTGATCGCCGATCTCGAAATTCCAATGGCCAAGATAGTCCCACCCCAACGCCAGTCCCTCGCTGGCGCGCCGGTTCATCAGAAACACGAGCGGTAAGTAGCTGCTGTAGCTTCCGGGCTGAATGCCTCCATTGGAATCGAGCGAGCGGCGGTACCCGGAGCTTATTGGCTCATTTTTCAAGAGCTGGCTTCCGTTGTAGTTGCCGCCCCCGGTCAGGTAATTGAATTGGAGATCATGGGCCATGGAGGCCGGTATTCGGGAGTCCATGAACTCAACATGACTTAGCCGGATAGCCCGCCCGGAAGAATTACGCAGCGTCATCCACTCGCGAATTACGGGGGTTGTGGGGTAGACGATATAGTGCCTGGTCAACCGCAGGCCGGACGATTCAAGTTCCACATCAAGTTGAAGTTCGCCCTGCTTGCCCTGCGCAGTTTGCTCGCCGCCCAGTTTCCAGTGCCAATCAGGTGCGCTCACATCCTGGCCATCGGCGAAGAATCGTACCTCTGGTGATGGATGGTTTTCGTCCTGATATTCCCGCCCTGACAGTTTGTTGCGCAGAGAAACTGACGAGAATCGTCCGCCTGCCAGTCGAACTCTTTTTTCCACCAGCGATGTACCTACAATCCATTCGTCGCCTTCGCGGCGCACGTAGCCATCGTTGCTCTGAAGATTAGTCTGTGCGCATAACAAGCAGGCAGCCGCACTTAGAAATAGCTGAAGGATGACAGCATTCCGAAATGAACTATGTTCAGATGTTCCCCGTCTGATCAAACTGCCTCCCATTTGAGTGCGAACTATCGACTGGGGTGCGGCCAACCAGCTAGTGGCCTCTTCGTAGCTTCCTCGATTTCCAACAGCCGGTTGTACTTGGCCAAGCGCTCGGACTGCCGAATGGACCCATTTTTGAATTGATCGGCTTGCCACCCAACAGCCAGGTCTGCGGCCCAGTTGTCTTCGGTCTCTCCGCTGCGAACGCTCAGGGTGATCGACCAACCTGCTGTTCGGGCCTGCTGGTAGGCCTCCAGCGCTTCGGTAAGAGTTCCAATCTGATTGACCTTCAGCAGCAAAGCATCACAGGCTTTCGTTTCGATCGCCCGTCGGATACGGCTGGGATTCGTACATAGAAGATCGTCTCCCAAAGTAAGCGCACGGCCCGCGATGGCTCGAAGAAGATCGGGCCAGTTCTCCCAATCATCTTCTGCAAGTCCATCTTCGACGCTTAACAATGGATACTGATCGAGCCAATTTGCAATGGTTTGGATCATGGCTGGACTGTCAAGAGCCTCTCCATCTTTCTGGTATTGGCGATCGTGGTAAAAGTGCGAAGCGGCAACATCAATGCCGAGAGAAACATCCGTACCGGGACGGTAGCCCGCTCGCTCGATGGCTTCTAGTGCTAGGCCCAGCATCTCTTCCGCAGAATGGCAGGGGGGCGCCAACCCGCCTTCGTCTGCGGTAAGGAGTCGCATCCCATATTTTCGGAATATCAGATCAGCCGCAGCCTGATAAACATCGAATGCAGTAACTAGAGTCTCATCAACGGTTCGGGCGGACATAGGAATGATCAGGACGTCCTGCACTGACACTTGCCGTCCCGCATGCTTGCCACCGCTAAACAGGTTGATGGTTAGTCGAGGCAGCGTCTTCAAGGAAGCGCTGATCATGTCGGCGAAATGCTGATAAAGCGGGATGCCGCGTTCTAGGGCGTGAGCCCGGGCAAAGGCGACCGACACTGCGAGAATGGCATTCGCACCGACGTGCGACTTGGCCGGAGTTCCATCGAGAGCGATCAGCATCCGGTCCAATTCAGCCTGGTTGATGAAGGCGCGACCAGCCACCCCCGCGTGTAGCAGGCCGCCGATATTCGCGGCCGCGCGACGGCAGCCCAACCCCTGATATCGTTTCGGATCTCCGTCGCGCAGTTCAAACGCCTCGGCACTTCCCGTTGATGCTCCAGAGGGTACGGATGCAGAAGCGCTGATTCCGCCCTCCAGGACGCAGGTTGCCAGGACCGTGGGCTTACCGCGGCTGTCTAGAACTTCTCGGCCGGAGAGTCGCTCAATTTTGGGCATAGCTTTCGATCTTATGTATGAACTTCGAAATCAAGTCGGGAATATCAGACGGAGGCGCTGCCATAAGCGCGACAACCACATCGTGCTGGCGCGCTCTTTCCCACGGCGTTAGGTACTCGAGCGTTGATTTCCCTGCCACTCGTGCCAGCATGCACGCGAGTGTGTGAAGGACGACGCGAGATTCCAGAAATTCAACCCAGCTCAACCCCATAATCTCGTTGTAATACGCCTGCCAGAACAATTCAGCAGCGCTGGCGAGACGAACCCGTAGCTTGGGGAGGTGGTGCGCCTTGCTGAGAAAGTGCGTTAACGCAAACCCGACATCGAAGGCCGGATCTCCGAAATGAACTACCTCGTAATCGAGCAGAACCAATCTGCCCCGATAGATGAGAGTGTTTTTGGGGCTAAAGTCGCCGTGAACCAAACTGTCTTTGTGCTGGAGCGTTTCCCGCGCCAGTGCATTCAGAAATGCGGCTGCGGCTGGTACATTTTGGGCGGTATAAAGGTAGTACGGTTCTAACCGCAAGCTTTCGAAATAAGAGGTGTCAGCAAACGTTCTTGCAACTTCCAATCGCGACTCCGATGACTGACGGTGAATAGTGCCAAGAAGCAGCCCGAATTGTTCAAAATGATCGGGTACGATCTTTCCGAAAAGCAGCACCGATTTCCAATTCTCGTTTTCCTTCGGTACCGCTTCCATGCCCATCAAGTGATTTTCCATGTCTTCGAAAACGAATGCGGGAGTTGTTCCCGCGGGAGCCGAGCGATTGAGCCAGCGCAGCGCTTTCGCTTCGACTCCGATTCTCTCCGGGCTGCTGAACCAGTCTACGTTGACCCGCAATTTTTCCAGTGCTTGCTTTAGAACCCAGCCGCGTCCGTCCGGCCATGACAGCCTCACGGTCCGGTTCGAAACGCCGCCGGCTAACTTTTCCAGCGAAATCTTCTCCCCCGACCTCAGACATCCACGCTCGATGAGGTAATTACGCAGGGCGTCAAAATTCTCGATGTCGAATTCCATGTTTATCAATCCGAAGTTGTCAGATTCGACTACGTGGCCGTCACCGCCCTGGTGCAATCAAAGAGAGCCGTCGGCATTAGCGCAGCAATACCACCTTTGCGAAGAGGCCGGTGGTATCGCCGGAATTCGTTTTATCTTTCCCATACCCGACGGCAAAGGTAAGGGTATCTCCTTTCTTGAGGTCGATCTGACCCGTATAGGCCGCCGTAGGGCTCGATCCCTCTATCTTGTGGAAGGTCGGGTCGCCTCCGTAACCATCGATGTCGGCGTCAAAGAGAGACGTCGCATTGTGCAGCACATGCACGTCGGTGGTAGAGAGGCCGAAATGAATGCCGGTAAACTGGGCGCTCACCGTGTAGGTGCCTGAAACCGGCGCCACGAAGCGAACCAAGCTGTATTGTCCGGTATTACTCGCTTCCATGGCGACTTCCCCCGGGCGCGCGGGCCATCCTTTGCAGCCCACTTGCGTTTGATGAGCAGAGTTGAAAGCGACGTAGGGGTAATAACCGGGCCCCGGCCCGTTATTCGCGGCCGGGTGCCAGAAACCAATCGAACCAGTCGAGTCACATTTCATATCGACTGGATCTGACTGCTTGTCGATTTGAAATTGATCCGGCGCAAGGGAGTTGGTCGCGGAGTAGCCATACTGCCAGACGCCATTGGGATTGGCGTGGAGCGAGAAATCGGCGGACAGATCGAAAGTTTGTGATGGATGACCGAATAAACTAAACAGGATGATGATGCTGGCGATTCGCAACATGCTGCCTCCTTTCAAGATTTCGATGGCACGACCGTCAACGCGGAGCTTCGATTCTTAAGCAGGCGCTCATTTTCTCAAAAATGAAGCATTGTATGTTAACAATAGTGTTGACATGAAGAGAGTGCCTCGACTAGCCTACCACAGCCGGTAGCGTGCATCATCACAACAACTGGGGGCCGTGGGGCTTCAGATGAAATTATTGGTTACCCTTGCCTGCGTCGCCATCGGCTGGAACCTTGCCCACGCTTCGGATCAACAAGCCCCGGGCAACTCGTGGCGTCTGAGTACAGATGACACGACCGTCGAGGTAGCCGTCCAACAGGGAATTCCGGTTGTGACCCGCCTTAGTTCGGGGAATGCTGCCTGGAATTGGGTACTGGCGCCGTCTCAAGAGATATTGCTCCCCTCCGTCACGCAAAAGGGATCTGCAATAACCACAAAGTGGCATTACGACGGTGGAGCTTTCGACTCCGGGACTGGCCGACTGGTATTGCGGTTTTTGAACCCGGCTCCTCGCCTGGAGCTCCAGTCTATATGGCAGGCACGTCCCGGACGAGGGCCGATCGAACATTGGCTGACGATCGCAAACAATTCCGAGATGCCGATCACCATTGGCCACCAGGACAGTCTAGTTCTAGGTCATCTGGTCGTCCCTGCGAGCGAGGAAATGGACGCCTGGTGGATCAAGCGCGGCGCGAGCAACGCTACCACTGAGGGCGGCACGCTGGTTGAAGGTGTAGGCAGAAACTCCGATGAGACGCTCACGAGCGATCCCACCGACGGTGCTAGTCCGGTGCCGTGGTTGGCGTTTCAAATCGGAGCAACGCAGGGGTTTTACGTCGGATGGGAATTTTCCGGCATTGGCAGAATACATTTCCACACCTTTGCCGGTGGAGTCAGCGCTCCGGGCGCCTGGCCTGCGCCTTTGGGCATCGAAGTCGGCAACCTGCCCACCTTTCAGACTGATGTTCCTGCTGGAGAAACCTTCTTGGTCCCTCCAGCCTTTATCGGCTGTTATTCTGGCGATATCGATGACGGCAGTTATAGCCTGCACCGATTCATTCTGGAGAAACTTGTTCCCCCTTTTCCCAAGGGAAACGTACATCCGACGCTAGCCTACAATCTCTATCTTGACAGCGGAGGTGCAGACGCGGAGGAAAACGGGGTCCTCAAGAGTGCGGCTCTCGCCAAGGAATTAGGCTTCGAAACTTTTGTGGTGGATGCCATGTGGTTTCCGCAATCGGGAGACTGGCGATGGGATCCCAAACGCTTTCCGCATGGCGCCCAGCCCATCGAAGAGTATCTACACACTCATGACATGAAATTAGGCCTCTGGATGGCATACACTCAGGGCTCTGGTTCAGACGATCCCAACTCGTTGAGTGTTACCAAGCATCCTGATTGGTTCTCGGCTCCGCCGAAGCTGGATCCTCAGGGCCACATCAATTGGGACGCCCTGATTGATTTGGGATACGATCCGGCACGCGATTGGGCATTGCAAGCTACCCAGCGGGTAATTTCGGCGTATAACGTCGATTACTTCAAGACCGATTACACTCCGATCGTGACAAAATGCGGGCAGACTCACCATCGCCATCACTATGGGGTGGACGTCAGTTACTGGTCGACACTTGGCTATTATGCCGTCCAGGAAGCGATGCTGCAGAAATTCCCTGACTTGGTGGTTGAGGGGTGCTCCGGGTCTGGGCACATGAAGGACTTTGGAAATATCCGGCGGGTTCACGTGATTGCCATGAACGACACCCTTTCATCCTTCCCGGACCGTCAGACAATCTACGATTCCAGCTTTGCGTTCCCGCCTGCGGTTCTCATGAATTACACCTACGAAAACTTTTACAACACGGTGTCTGACGCACCGGAGCCCTATTTCTGGCGGTCCGCCATGATGAGCCAGTGGCAGATCGATCCGACCCACAGCGCGAGCTGGACGCCGGAGCAGCGCGCCGCCGTTACGCGCGCGACAGAGATTTATAAATCCTGGATCGGACCGATCTTGCAGGATGTCGAGGTGCACCACGTCCTTCCGCGGCCGGATGGCTACCATTGGGACGGAATGTTTTACTGGAACGCGAGGCTCGAACGCGGCACAGTCTACATCTTCCGTCCTAATAGCAACGAGGCGGCTCGTCAGGTTCGGTTGAAAGGCTTGGCACCGAATGAAAAATACAAGATCCGCTCGGAAGATCATTCGTTAGCGGAGGGAGTCTTCTCAGGAGGTGATCTGATGAATTCCGGCCTGACTATCCGATTACCGGGGAAATACACCAGCGATTTGATCTATGTAGAGCACGTTCAATAGCTGTTCAGGAATTTATAATGAGCGGAAGACTTGCGGGGAAGATTGCGCTAGTGACGGCAGCGGGGCAGGGCATTGGACGCGCCACGGCCGTCGCTTTTGCGGACGCAGGAGCGGTGGTTTGGGCTACGGACGTGAACGAAGCGGCGCTGGCGGCCCTCAGCCAAGAGCGCCCTGGCATTCAAACCCGCAGGCTGGATGTCCTGGACGAGCACGCTATTACGAGCTTCGCCAGCGAGATTGGGCGGCTTGATATTTTGTTCAACTGCGCCGGCTATGTGCATCACGGCAGCATTCTCGATTGTTCGGAAAAGGATTGGGACTTCTCCTTCGATCTCAACGTCAAGTCCATGTACCGAACCTGCCGTGCTTTTCTACCAGGCATGCTGCACGCGGGGAAGGGAAGCATCATTAATATGTCGTCGGCTGCATCGAGCATCAAGGCGGCGCCCAACCGCTTCGTTTACGGAAGCACGAAGGCCGCAGTGATTGGGCTGACAAAAGCAATCGCCGCCGACTTTATTCGCAGCGGCGTTCGGTGCAATGCGATCTGCCCTGGAACCGTGCAGTCCCCTTCTCTGGAGCAACGGATCGCCGCGCAGGGTAACGTTGAGAAGGTTCGCTCTGAATTTGTAGCGCGGCAGCCGATGGGGCGCATCGGGCGTCCGGAGGAAATTGCGGCGCTGGCTGTCTATCTGGCTTCGGATGAATCCAGCTATACGACGGGCCAAATTCACATCATTGACGGTGGCTTCAGCCTCTAGAGTCAGGCGGCCACGAGAAGATTGGAGAAGAAATGAAATTGCTGCGCTACGGTTCGTCCGGACAGGAGAAGCCAGGCATTTTGGCGGACGATGGCGAAGTGCGCGATTTGTCCGGAATGATCCTCGACCTCGCCGGAGAGTCATTGCTTCCCGAGTCGATTGAGAGATTGAGCAACACCGACATTTCACAGTTGCCCATCGTTTCCGGGCGCCCTCGAATCGGACCGTGCGTAGCAGGCGTGGGAAAGTTCATTTGCATAGGCTTGAATTATTCCGATCACGCGAAGGAAGCCGGCATGACTTTGCCTGTCGAACCGGTGATTTTCATGAAGGCGACATCGTCTATCTGCGGTCCCGACGATAGTATTGTCATCCCTCGCGGATCGAAGAAGACGGATTGGGAGGTCGAACTTGGGGTGGTGATCGGCAAACCGGGAAAGTATGTCGAAGAGGGCGATGCGTTTTCGCATGTCGCCGGCTACTGCGTGATCAATGATCTTTCAGAGCGTGCCTTTCAACTCGAGGGCACTGGCCAGTGGGTGAAAGGCAAAAGCGCGGATACTTTCGGTCCGATCGGCCCTTGGCTGGTCACTCCCGAGGAAGTTCCCAACCCCCAGAACTTGGAGATGTGGCTGGAGGTCGACGGTCACCGTTACCAAAACGGATCCACCAAGACGATGGTTTTCGGCGTGGCATATCTGATCAGCTACGTCAGCCGATTTATGAGTTTGAGAACCGGGGATATCATCTCCACCGGTACCCCTCCAGGGGTGGGGTTCGGACTGAAGCCGCCGGTTTACTTGCGTCCGGGTAACCGCATTCATTTGGGCATTGGTGGGCTGGGGCAGCAGAATCAGGAAGTAGTAGCCGACGAATGAGCTTGATCTACTTTACTTTCTTATAGAGAATGACCACCGCCTTGCGTTTTTCTTTCATCTCCACACGCAGTCCCTGTTGTATCAAGTCTCTTCCAGAGATCTCGCTGGCTGTTGTTGCGTCGAGATCGTTGACCTCATACATAGCTGCTGGATCGAGTCCCCGCAAACGCAGGTTCCTGGTGGTCTCATCGTTCTCGTCGCGACGAAACGCCTGAACCATTCCATCGCCTTCTTCGCGGCGATTGAACTGCCAGGCCGCCCATTCAAATCCAGCGCTACTCTCCTTGCTCGGATCCGTGGTGCAATCGGAATTCTGGCTGCACGGGTAAATAGGATAGTAGTCGCCGTAGTAGTAAGGGCGCGCGAGTTTGAGCTGCGCCACCATGCTGCGCATCCAGTCATAGGGAAAATCAGCTGCGATAAAACTACCGATCTGGTTCGGGTAGCCGGCGCCGTTGAAAAGAGCGAAACCAAGGCCTGGCGCGAACCCGCTGCGGAAATGATAGGTATCGCGGGGTCGAATCTGGAGGATCGTACCAAAATGCGGTCGCCAATAAGCAAGACCTTCGGTCGAGACCTGGGCTCCGATGGGATCCGCATCAGGCGACACGGGATAATCTGCCCGGCTCAGGTCCACGGCGCGGGAAATCGTCTCAAGGTCTCCCCGCTGAACAATATCAAGGATCAGTTGCGGATGCTTGCGCCGCAATCCGTCCCAAAACTCCAGCAAGCCTTCCGCGTAGCGTATCTGTGTCATCCCCTGACGGTCACTTGTATCCGCCTGCGTCCAAAAGGGGGCAAGGGCGAAGTTGCAGTCTTGCCGATAAATGTCGACGCCTTCCTTATCGATCAGTTCCGACATCCAATCGATCATGAATTGCCGAGCTGTGGGATTGCCGAAGTCAAACATCCGAAATTTCACCAACGGCCGCTCGGTACTGCCCTCAAAGTGAGTGGTGACTTCTCCGATAAACCAATCGGGATGCTCAATCGTCAGCGGCGTTCCGACGACTGCTCGTTCCGGTTCAAACCACAGCAGGAACTTCATGCCTTTCGCATGAGCGGCATCGCTGATTGGCCGAAGACCTCCATCGGGATGGGGAACCTGATTGACCCGCCAGTTTCCTGCGTGCAAGAACCAATCTTCTCTTCCGAATACCTGAAATTCTTCCACCGGGCGGTCGGTTCCATACCATCCTGCGTCCATCCAGAAATTCTCAAAACCGATGTTCTCTCGAGTGATCTGATCGATCAGGCGCACGCTAGTGGACGTTTTCATTCCGCCCCATCCAGTGAAAGAAACGGGCAGAACCACTGGCTTGCCGTCATAGTGAGGGGTGTGATATTTCAGGACGTGGCGGCGCAGAACATTATGGGCATCGATATCGTCTCCTTCCCACGGAAGCAACAGGATTTCCGGAGTTCGAATTTCCTCGCCCGGGTGCAAAGAGAGATGGATCCCTCCCATACCTGCAGAAATCGCGATGGCTGCTTCGGTTGAGCGCGAGAAGTTGATGGCCCAGGTGCCCGGCCATCCCAAGGCACCGATCAGGCCCCGCCCAGTTGTCGCAACATCGAAAAACGGTATAGTCTCACCCGTCTTGCCGCCACTCTCGTTCGAAATCTGAAAGGACTCAAGTTGATTCAGCGGCTTTTTCTGCAGGGCATACGTGTCCATAACGCCGCAGCCCTTGGAATAAAGAATGGTCGGGATACCCTCGCCCTTGACCGCAAATGAAACGTCAAGCGCTTGCACATACTCGAGTATCGGAGCATCGAGTTTGCCTTCGTTTTTGAAATACGCCGTCCACTCCACCACCGACGAGTTTGCAAACTCCAATGCCTCCAAACGGACCTGCAAACCGGTTTTTGGATCCGTCCAGCGCACGATATGTTCCGTGCGGACACTGTCGAGTTGCCTGGTTTCGGTTTTCCGCTGCCACGCCTTGAGCAGCGCGCCGGAGGAATGTCTGTCGTAGGCGAACGAGAATGGCGGTTGTGCCTGGTCGTTCAGCAGATATTCTTTGAGCCATGCATTGTCAGCAGCATTGGCGGGATGCGCGATGAACCCAATGCCCAGGATGATCAGGGGAAACCAGAGGGTTACGCGGTTTCGGGCAGTTCCTTGGGAAGGGTTGCTTTTATCTTTTGAGCGCATTGGTATCGGTTCTCCGCCGAGTAATCGATTTTTGTGAAACCCAGCCTCCTATCTTTCATTCTTATTTGCTGTGTGTCAACATTATTGTTAACATCATCTGACCTCATTCGGCCGATCGCGCTCCAACAAAACAGTTTGGCCATACGACACGGTTCTTGACCAGCGCGGCGAGCCTGACATCCCCTGGCGGTCTAAGATTAGGAAAGTCACAGAGCGCCGGACGGAATAATGTTTACAAGAAGGGACTGCGAGACTCATGCCCGACGAGAAACGCCAGTATCGCTCCGCCGCGTGGTTCGCGAAGACGGACAAAGATGGTTTCGTGCACCGCAGCTGGATGCGCAACCAGGGGCTGCCCGACCATGTGTTTGATGGACGACCGGTCATCGGTATCTGCAATACCTGGTCGGAACTCACGCCCTGCAATGCACATTTTCGCCAGATCGCCGAGCATGTCAAACGCGGCGTTTGGGAAGCTGGAGCTCTGCCACTCGAGTTTCCTGTGATGTCGCTGGGCGAGACCAACATCCGCCCCACCGCGATGCTGTTCCGAAATCTGGTCAGCATGGATGTCGAAGAATCGATCCGTGCGAACCCGATTGACGGAGTTGTCTTGTTGTGTGGCTGCGATAAAACCACACCCTCTTTGGTCATGGGATCTGCCAGTTGTAATGTTCCCGCCTTGGTGGTTTCCGGCGGTCCCATGCTCAACGGGAAATATCACGGGCAAGATATCGGTTCCGGAACCGGCGTGTGGCGGCTGAATGAAGAACTCAAGGCCGGCACTCTGGATTCGGCACATTTTAAGGAAGCCGAGGCTTGCATGTCCCGGTCGGCAGGGCATTGCATGACGATGGGGACGGCCTCAACCATGGCCTGCATGGTCGAAGCTCTCGGCCTTGCGCTTCCGCAAAACGCCGCCATTCCGGCCGTGGATTCCCGCCGTTATGTTCTCGCCCACATGGCGGGCCAACGAATCGTCGAGATGGTGCGAGAGGACATGCGCATCGGTCAGATTTTGACGCGGGAAGCATTTGAGAATGCAATCGTGGTGAATGGTGCGGTAGGCGGCTCGACGAACGCAGTCATTCACCTTCTTGCAATCGCTGGGCGCGTCGGTTTGAAACTCACTCTCGAGGATTGGGACCGCCTCGGCCGGGAAGTCCCCACGCTCCTGGACCTCATGCCTTCAGGCCGTTTTCTGATGGAAGATTTTTACTATGCGGGGGGACTTCCGGCCGTGATTCGAGCGCTCGACCAGCGTAACTTGATCCATCGCGAGGCTCTGACCGCGAATGGCAAGACGATTTGGGAAAATTGTCAAGATGCTCCTAACTGGAACCCGGAAGTCATACGTCCCCTGGAAAGACCTCTCGTGGAACACGGCGGCATCGCGGTGCTGCGCGGGAATTTGGCGCCGGACGGGGCGGTAATCAAACCGTCAGCCGCCTCGCCGCATCTCATGCGTCATCGTGGCCGCGCGGTCGTATTTGAGAACATTGAACACTATAGGGAGCGCATCGATAATCCTGACTTGGAGATCGACGAGAATTGCATCCTGGTGCTGAAGAACTGTGGACCCAAGGGTTATCCCGGAATGGCCGAAGTGGGCAATATGAGTTTGCCGGCAAAGTTGCTGCAGCGCGGGATCACCGACATGGTACGAATTTCAGATGCCCGCATGAGCGGGACAGCTTATGGCACGGTGCTGTTGCATGTTTGTCCTGAAGCGGCGGTGGGTGGACCCCTGGCGCTGGCGCAGGATGGCGATTTCATAGAATTAGATGTGGAATCTCGGCGCGTGCATTTGGATGTGCCGCAAGATCAGTTAGACCGTCGTCGTGCGCGATGGCAGCCTCCGGTCAACATGATGAAAGGCGGCTATCAACAACTCTACGTGGAGCGTGTGATGCAGGCGAATACAGGTGCGGATCTGGATTTCCTGACGGGTTGCCGCGGGGACGAAATCCCGCGCGAATCGCATTGAGAGCGTTCATTTCAACGCGCGATGCGGGCTGAGCCCCCACGCATCAGTGCCTCGACTTCAGCCAGCGTGGCCATGCTGGTGTCTCCCGGAGTTGTCATGGCCAGCGCCCCATGCGCCACTCCACACTGCAAGGCCCACGATGCGCCCGCCAGCAATCCATAGATCAAGCCCGAGGCGAACGAGTCTCCTCCGCCGACGCGGTCAAGTATCTCTAGCGGCCGCTGCGGAACTATAAGGACCTTGCCTTCATGGAGCGCGATTGCGCCCCAGTCGTTTTCCGTTGCGGAGCGCGCCGTGCGCAGTGTGGTCGCAATCAGCTTGATGTTGGGATAGAGCTCGGCGACACGATACAGCATCGCTTCATAGGGGGCGATCGGTAACTCCTTAAAGTCGGCATCTACGCCTTCGATGGCAACCCCGAGTGTTGCCGAAAAATCTTCCTCATTGCCGAAAAGAACGACGTTTACCGTCGATATCAGCTCGCGATTCACCTCTTGCGCCTTGGCCTTGCCGCCAATACCCCCCACAGGGATTCGCGCGATGCCACGCTCATCGAGCCATTGCAGAAGCTCGCCGTTGCCGTAGGTGGTATCCGCCGCCAGAGTCTGCGGCAGGTGGCCGTAACGTTCGCGATATCGTTCGATCATGTCTCGGGCCGCCACGCTCTCCTGACTCAATCGCGCCGGCGTAGCTTGCACGCCCACGATGACGCAACTGGCGTTATCCACCAGATAGTTGTCGTAATAGCCCAGCCGCGCTGGACCGCCTTTGGTCGCGTAGGTCGAATCCGGGTCCGTCGTCGAGACTTTCTCTTGCTGTGCAACCGGAGGTTCGACCGGATTCTCCCGCTCCAACTCGGCTAAATACTCGCGCACCGTGTGGTTCACCTTAGCTACCTCCGCCAGTTGCTCGCGAGGAACGCGGCGGTGATGATCGGCATTGGCCTGGATGAAACTGCCGTCCACCGACATGTGCTCGCCCCTCACCAATCCAGCTGCGACGCAACGGGTCACGATCTCTCCGGTCGCGCACCGAACCGCTGGTATCTACAACCAGAGCCAGTCGCAAAGGAAGTTTGGACTGCGAGGTAAATTGCAGCACTTTATCCGGAGGCTTATTGTTATCGCGGATGTGGATGTCGGTCCGCTTCAAATCGTTCACCACGTGTCCGTGGCTGCTTACGGCGAAAAAGAGGGCCACTTCCTCCACATTCTTACGGATTGTCCACGGCCGAATGGCAAGGTTTGAAGGATCTGGGGCTACATGTGACGCTGCGCCTCCGCTGCCGCCCTCAGGGCCGCAATCGTCGCATGTCCCGCCATCTGATTCATCCCCCACCGCACTCAGCTCCGCCTTCAACCGCTCAGTGTCGGCTAAGGTCTGTGACCCCTGCGATGGCTGGGAATTGCTGGCATCCGCAGCACGCACTGTCTTGTTGTGGATAAGTGCAGCCAGATTCTGGCGGGCGACAGGAGCAAGCGCATTGGCGGGGTCCTCGCTCAAAAAAACTCCCAGTTCACGCTCCATCGCTTCAAGATCATTCAAAGCCATCGCTGCGGACGCAGCCACGTAGTGCACATTCGCCATCCCATTATGTTCGAGCGCATGTACTCGCTGGGTCGTTTCCATAACCTTCTTGTACTGGCGATTTCCGTGTTGCGCGTCCGCCAGAGCCGAAAGGATCTTGGCGTTGGGACTGATGGAGGAAGCTTTCTCCAGTTCTGATTGCGCCTTTGCAAAGTCCTTCCGCGACAATGCCAGCAGACCGAGATTCAGGAACGATCCCGGAAATCGATCGTCCAGCTTAGCAGCTGCTTCGAATTCGCTCACGGCGCGAACGGCGTCATCCTGATCGACATAGGCGAGCCCCAAACTCATATGGGCTGAAACGAACTTGGGATAATCCATGAGCGCCTTTTGCAGATGCTTGATCGCTTCTTTCGAGTTCTGCGCGTTCATCAAGGAGATAGCCCGGTTGTACTCCGCAACGGCATTATTGGGAGCATCCAGGTCAAGCGCCGATATAACGCCGGAATCGATCATCTGTTTGTATTGTGCGCGCCGTTGGTCGCTTCTCTTCTTCTGCCGGTTCATCTCATCGAGAGTCAGCTGCATGAAGTCGAGTTGGGAAGAAAAGGCCGACAAAGTATTTTGGGAGGGTACCTGTTGCGCGGAGATCCCGCGACGGGCGAGGATCATTGGCTTGGCTACGCCGAAATCGACTCCGGTGCTCATCGGCTCACTTCACAGGCTTTTTCGACCACAGCAGCAAGGTCGGCGGAGCGTCATTCCGTTTACGTTGGTCCCAGCCGTTCCATCCGGTGCTCTGCATGTAAACGCTGTCGGCGGCAGCGAAGGGGGAACCGTAATAGCCAAGAAGCTCGACAATGCCCTCGCCCCCGATATAGAGTCCCCAGCTCTTGTCCCGTTCCGGGCGAATCCAGAAGATGCCAACTGCTGACTGGAAAGAGTAGACGAATTTTTGCATCGACAGAAATTGTAACCGGAGCTTTGCGAGATGGCATTCTGCCCACAATCACGCACCTTCGACCGGATAAACTCCTCCGAAGGGATGCGTTTCAAAAGGGCTTCGCCAGCCACTCCCGCAACTTGTTGAGCCACAAACGATAGGATTGGCTGTCCGAGGATGGCCACGAGGATAAAGGTCTTGCGCCAGTGCTGGGCTCGGAATGAGATGGCTTGAGCATCGACTCGGGATTGCCCTAAACTTGGGGGCAATTCCTATGAGACGTTCTCTCACCCTCTCGGCAGCCGTCCTCGCCCTGACATTGCTCATGCCCTCGACGCTTGTCGGTTGGGGGCGTGAAGGGCACGAAATCGTGGCGTCGTTAGCCCAGACCCGGCTGACCGAGAACACGAAAATCGGGATTCGCTCCCTGATCGGTGATGCGAGCCTCGCATCCATCGCAAACTGGGCGGACGAGATTCGACCAGATCGCGACGAAACGTACAACTGGCATTTTGTCGATATTCCCAAGGATGCCTCCGGGTTTTCCGACGAGCGGGACTGCTTTCTGCCCAACAGCAGGCACAAGGATGCCGCAACCGACCATCACAACTGCGTGGTGGATCGGACCGAGATATTCAAGAAGGTTCTCTCCGATAGCAATGCCTCGCGAGATGACCGTATCGAAGCCCTGAAGTTCCTCGTTCACTTCGTCGGTGACGTGCATCAGCCGTTCCACGCCATCGGGGAGGCGGCTGGCGGCAATGGGATCGCTGTCAGTGAGTTCGGATCGACACAGTGCGGGCGGCATTCATGCAACTTGCACGGTGCTTGGGACAGCGGACTCATTGAGCACACTGGCATGGGACGAGATGAATACGTCGCTCATCTGGGGAAGTTAATCTCCGATGAGCATCTGACCGCCACCGGAAACCCGCAGGATTGGGCGAACGAGTCGCACACGGATGCACAATCGGCTTGGGTGGCTGATGGCGCTCAACTCGATGAGAACTATTACCAGAAGGAAATCAAGGTCGTTGACCGAAGGCTCGCACTGGCTGGTTTGCGACTCGCTGCCATCCTAAACGAGGCTTTCGGACAGGTGCAGCGTTAGGACTCGCACGCCGCTTGCTATCTGATAGAGAGGCAATCGTGGCACGCACAAACGGAAGTCTCAAAGACCGCCTCGCCCGCTACCGCCAGATCAAGTTCGGCGTGCTCGGCAGGAAGACTGGGCAGACGATCTCGATGTCGCTTCGTTGAGAGCACTGTCTTGGATTGAGAGTCATCCACCGCAGACTGGAGGTATAGAATTGAGCGCCGTGCCGAGAATGATTCCGGTCGCAGTGCTTTCCTCGCGGTATTTTCCATGCTGAACTCACCGATCATCGGGTTCTACAGTGGCACCGAACCGGATCATCGCGGTCGTTACCTCCACGAAATTCAAGAGTGGCCAGATGACCAGTTGGAAGCCGTTCACGACTACATACAATGGCTCTTCCCCCTACCCGAGCCAAGTGGATTCAATCTTGCCGCGCCTGTTCTGGATCGGGAGTCTATTCAGGAGTTCCGGAAGCGTCCTGACCTCCAAGAAAAACTGCGAGTCTCGTTCCTCCGGATGATGAACTTTTATGGGCTTGAGGCTCGTTCAGGCGAGCAAATCGCGGTTACTCGCACTCCGAATTTCGCGGTTAAGGCGACAGTCTGGCTTTCTCCCGGAAATCACAATCATCTGCGGATCACGAGAATCCTGAGATGCTTGACCGTACTGGGACTGGAAGCGGAGGCAAGAGCATTCTTCGACTGTTTGTGCGAGATTTATGACGACGAGCAGGACAAACCAATGCCTGCAATTAGCGACGACACAATGCTCTACTGGAGAGAAGCAGTAGGCGATGCTGGCGGGGGATAGCCACCACCGTCTGGGCGAACTGATTGATCAGGTTGTACATGGCGGACTCACTGTTTCGGCTTCTGCTCGCGCTGCCCGTTGTGACGGGTCGCCGTTCTAAGCTGGCAATTTATGAGGGACGGTGATGAGTGCTTACGCATCCGCAAGCTTGGATTCACTCGGAATGGCTACATTCCTTTTGTCCACGCCCGAACTATTATAGGTGAAGACAAGATGGGCAGAGGCGTCCTCGTAACTGCTACCTCGGTTCGCAAGGTACTCTGCCCAGAGGTTCTGTGGTTGGTCTGCTGATGCCTAAGTAGCATACCCAGTGCTTCAGGCTGGGGCACCTGAGGTCCGCCAAGTGTAGCGTGGCACTCTGGGCAAACCCAATTCCAGTTCAATCCCGGCTCGGCGCAAAGAGTGCCGATTTTTGTGGTCGAAGCATAGCATTTACTTGGCCTCGCCCGTCTTTGGGCGGTACGAACTCGATCTGGACTACCGGGGCATCACTCGGTCGAACGCGCTTGCTGCACCATCTCGACCAAAACCTTTCTGGTTTCGGCTGGGTTGCTCACTTCTCGCAAGAACGCAATGCGAACGCCCCGCAGACCATCGTTCGTTTTCACACGCAGATGAAATCCAAGGCGATCAACTGCGATCATCGTTGCTTCCTGCGCCTCAATGCGAGCAAATTTCCGGGAAAGGAGGAAGAGCGCATCCTTGTGGTCGGCGTTCATATGTTGAATGATTTCTGCCATCGAGTCAGCAAGAGGATCGGATTGGCTGCGGCCATATTCGGAGGCAGATACCCAACCCATCACCCCGAAGCCGCCAACGTAATAGATGTCCACCACGCCCATGCGGTAAAAAGAAAAGTCCTCAAAATCTACCCAATATTTGCTGCTGGCGTAGCGTGCTAAGTAAAGCTGGCGGGCATCGGCGACCTCGGCCTCCGGAATTGGCAGAACGTTTCCTACCAGAGTAACTCTGGACGCTCCGAGCGGATCACTGCCAGGGTCATCCTGCGTCACAAGCAAGCTAGCGCGAGGGTCCGCCTGCAAGTTCTGCGTATGCATTGCCATCGTGCTGATGAGGAAGATGGGACGACCGTGTTCGTCCAGTCCATAGGGCATAACTGATCCGAAAGGAAACCCCGGCTGTTTGCGCGAAAGAGTTGAGAGGCTTCCAATGCGGGAAATGTACACCAAGGTTCGTGCTCGCTCGGCGAATGAAGGTTCTGGGACGGGAGGTTGATCACCTGCCCCGCTAGTGCCCGCGTGTTTTCTGATGGATGAGGAAGACATCGTCGCCCCTTCTGGCAGTTTAAATAATCGCTTTGGGGTTGTATACGGACTCGGAGGTAAGTCAGCCGGAAACTGACGGGTGGAAAACGGTTAGGAAATTTGGTCATGGCAATTCACAATGCAAACCGATACCTGACATGTCCCGCAGGGAAAACCAGCGCCCGCTGCCGCAAGCCATTCCAGTCCCATATAATTAGTTCGCAACAAAATGCCTGAGGGGGCAACTATGTCAAGTTTGGAGAATGCACTAAGGGAGCTACGCGAAAAGCGAAGCCGAGCACAGGTGGAAATTGATAAGTTAGATCAAATAATTTCTGGGATAGAGTCCTTGAACGGTACGGGAGCAGCAACGCCCAGCAAGGCAACCTCTCCTGCCAAGCGCACCATGTCGGCATCAACCCGCAGAAAGATCGCGGCAGCACAGCGTAGGCGATGGGCAAAGGCGAAAAGTCACGCGCCGAAACCAAAGCACACAATATCAACAGCAGGCAGAAAGAGAATCGCGGCTGCCGCACGTGCACGCTGGGCGAAGTTCAGAGCAGCGAAGAAGTAGGATGCCAGCGGAGCTTGTCACGAGTACGGATGATCGCGTTTGCGGCGGCGGATTCGAGAGATTCAAGCCGCTCTGAGCACAGCTTGGGTGTCGAAAACAGGCTCCACGTTGATTTGGAGGGATTCCAGATCGCCGGACACCTCAGCCAAGAGGCTTATCGACTCGATGACACGGTTTAGCTCGTGCGCCGGGATTTCATGCACTTTGACCGTGAGTTCCAGATTGTACTTCGCGGGTTTGGCGTGGTCTTCGGCGGACTGTGGCTTTTGGCTCCGCAGATTCCCTTCCAACATCCGAAAAAGGTTGGTCAGCGAACGGCTGCCGCAAACAGCACATGCATCATGCGGGCTGTTGCTGATGGTTTCACAATCAGCACAGAACACGGCGTTGAGGAGGCGAACTGCGCTCAAGCCTCCTTCGGTATGGGCTCCTGCGTTCATATCCGAACCTCTTATTAGAAAGATGCTCACACGCCGAGTTCGGTTTCCGCAATTCTTCAGGTTCCCACGCTCGGCCATTACCTGCCGCTGCTATACGTCATTGGGGCGTAGCAGAAAAGGGAGGCGTCCCTTGTCTTCTAATCGAAAAAAAGACAGCGAGTCCGACCAAATCAAGTTTTGGCTTCCCCAATCCGAGCCAGAGTGTGTTTGTACCTCACAGCGTGGCGTGCGTTGAGTCACTGACTTTGATCCGTGACGGCATAGTCTGGCATTGATTATTGATCCGCACGCAATCCCCTCCGAGCGGGTCTCCCCAATCAAAGAGCAATGGAGATTCATCATGTTTGGCCGCATCGTTGAATTTACTCCGAAGCCGGAAATGAAAGACGAAATCGTGAGCGTTCTCCGCCGGGAGGTCCTGCCGATCCTGAAGTAGCAGCACGGATTTATGGATTTCCTGCCCTTTGTTCCAGCGACCAAGACGGAAAAGTGGATCACCGTCACTCTCTGGGCCGAGAAGCGGGATGCAGACCGCTGGGAGCGCGAAGTGTATCCCAAGGTGGACGTTCGATGGTCCTGGGGCGAACTGCGCCAACGGGGGCACCTGGCCTTTCAGCCTGAACCCGGAGGGGGAGGCTGCCGGATATTACTGGGACGGGAGCAACGTTGCTCACGTCCTCCTGCGTGCTCCTAACGGTACGATCACGACCTTCGACGCTCCAGGCGCGGGCACAGGCTCCGGGCAGGGCACCGTTATATCGAGCAACAATCCAGCAGGCGCCATAACAGGATATTACTGGGACGCTAACTACTTAGCTCACAGTTACGAGCACACTCCTGACGGCAAAACGGCGGAAATCGACGTTCCGGGCGCAGGCACAGGTGCCTACCAGGGCACCTACTCTAACGGCAACAACCCGGCGGGGATGGTCACGGGAAACTGGCAGGACGCGAACGGTGTGAACCACGGCTTCCTGTGGATACCGTAAGCGAATTGCAAACCAACACCATGCCGCCCGATGTCTGGGCGGCTTTTCATTGCATCACGCTGAAGCGGTTGTGCGGCAACTTTCTGTAATCAGGCGTCTCTGACATCTCTGACAATGTCGGCGCTGTCAATCCCTTTTTGAGCGTACTAACCCGTGCACTCCGAAGAGCGCGCCATTTCGCTCTCGTTGAAGATGTTGCTTTGCCATACCAACCAACCAAGGCCCGCT
>Ga0181532_10000229_pt1 | contig 58419 bp, 50 predicted proteins | sample PEATcosm2014_Bin_33_FD_119768 | JGI IMG/M metagenome (GOLD analysis project Ga0181532, IMG submission 119768) | Peatland microbial communities from MTU Mesocosm Facility, Houghton, MI, USA - PEATcosm2014_Bin11_30_metaG | ecosystem: Environmental > Terrestrial > Soil > Wetlands > Peat | place... | reverse complement strand
TGGACTGGAAGCGAATCCCGGCTTGGCCGCAGTTGTAATGTAAGCGAAGGCGCACAAACAAATAATCAAGTCACGCGAATTTCAACCTGTACAGAACACCAGTTTTCGGATGGATTTCTAGACATCGATAGCGAAAGATCATGGCAGACGATCCTAATCCCGTGCCGGCTGATTCGCCTGAGGCGCGCCGCTACAACCGCATTCGGCGGTGGCTGGGCGTCGCTGATTTCGTCGTGGGGTTCGCGTTTCTGATTATTTTATTGGTCACGCGGTGGTCGGATTGGCTGCGGGACTTGGCTTATCGGATGGGGTTTCAGAATTATTCTTTATCACTTTTCATGTACCTGGTGTTGCTGCTGGTGATCAGTAAGGCTTTGGGCATTGGGCTCGACTACTACGGCTTCTCACTCGAACGCAGGTTCAAACTTTCTACCCAGAGATTCCGCTCGTGGGTCTGGGATGAGGCGAAGGGGTTTCTGGTCGGACTGGTGCTGGGAACCGTGGTAGTGGAAGTGCTGTACTTCACGCTCCGGCAATGGCCACAGCATTGGTGGATCCTGGCATGGGCACTCTTCATGGGCTTGTTCATCGTGATGGCTCAACTGGCGCCGGTGGTGCTGTTCCCTATCTTCTACAAGTTCGAGCCGCTCGATAACGAGGACCTGCGCCGGCGTTTGGTAGTGCTGAGCGAGCACGCCGGGACGAGGGTGCGCGGCGTATATCGCTGGAAGCTTTCGGAAAAGAGCAAGAAGGCGAATGCGGCCCTGACCGGACTAGGCGCGACACGACGAATTATTCTGGCGGACACCTTGCTCGACAACTACACGCCGGAAGAGATCGAAGCGGTGCTGGCCCACGAACTCGGACATCATGTGCATCGCCACATTCTGAAAAGTATTTTCGTGCAGGCCGCGATCACGCTCTTTGGTTTCTGGGCGGCCAACTGGACCCTCCATTATGCGATCGACCAGCACATGTTTGAGGAAATGTCGGACTTCGCCAACCTGCCTCTTTTGGCCCTGGTTTCTGTCGTGCTTTCGTTCTTGCTGATGCCCGCGCTCAACGCGTATTCGCGCTTCAACGAGCGGCAGGCGGACCGGTATGCCTTCGAATCCATCGCCAGTGTCGAGCCTTTCATCTCGTCCATGAACAAGCTGGCGGAACAGAATCTCGCGGAGCGAACGCCTTCGAAGTGGGTGGAATGGTTTTTTCATTCGCATCCGGCCATCTCGAGGCGTCTGGCGGCGGCGCAGGAATGGGGCCGAAAACAGAACCTGGATCCGCAGGTTTGAACTCCGCCGGTTAGCGTTTTCGCAGGGCTTCGATCACGCGTTGCAAGTCTTCTTCGGTGTCTACGCCAACGCTGTCGTGAGGCGTCTCGCCCACGTAAATCTCAATGCCATTCTCCAAGAAGCGCAGCTGCTCCAGACGTTCGCTTTTTTCGAGCGAGGACTCGGGCAGCGTTACAAACTGATCGAGCGCGGGTTTGCGATAGCCGTACAGCCCCAGGTGCTTGAAGTAACGCGGCTGTGTGCCGTCGCGATCGAAAGGGATGGTGGCACGGGAAAAATATAGAGCGCGCCCGCTGAGATCGGTCACCACCTTCACCGCGTTCGGGTTCGGGATGTCGACTTGGGCAGCGGGCGTCATCAGAGTCCCGACCTGGGCTGCGGGGTTGTCCATGACTTGCAGCAAGGTCGCGGTGTGTTCGGGGCGCACTAGAGGCTCGTCGCCTTGGACGTTGATGTAGACATCGGCTGCCTCGCGACCAGAGACTTCCTGCACACGTGCGGTACCACTGCGGTGTGCTGGCGAAGTCATCTGTGCATTCCAGTTGTGTTCCCGGCAGACCTGCATGATCTCCTCGGAGTCGGTGGCGATGATGACCTCCGCGAGCAGCGGCGAAGAACGCACTGCCTCGTAGACCACACCGATGAGCGGCTTGCCGGCGATCTCGCGCAGCATCTTGCGCGGAAGACGGGTGGAAGCCAAACGGGCAGGGATGACTGCGATCGCTTTCATGGACGTTCTGGACATTGTGGGCTCGAAGCGCAGAGTATATCCGGGTTGACGTGGCTGTGGGTACTGGTTCAGTTTGCGTTCTTAGTCCGCGCGAGATTCTTCGCTCTGCCTGAAATGCGGTTACGCTCAGAATGACGCCCAGGACACTCGCTGCGCTCTTTCCGAGTGACGACCGAGGGAGAATCGCTGCTCTGCTTCCAAGCTGCGCGGCTATACCGCGGCGTTTGACCTATTTCGCGGGCGAACTTAGAATCAAGCATTGGACGTAATGCTCCGACAGGGTCGTTACTTCCATGCTGCGAGTGCCGGGCGTACCGGTGGCAAGGTTCCTTTCGCGCATCCTTCCCGATTTGCAGGCAAGTGGCGGTGTAGCTCAGGTGGTTAGAGCGACGGTCTCATAATCCGTAGGTCGTAGGTTCGAGTCCTACCGCCGCCACCAGATTTTTTGATCTCCCGACCTCTGCGCGTTGACACGGTGGAAGGCCAAAACTTATTTCACCTTTTTTGTTTCTTAGCGCCTCTTCTGGCGGCGACTGGAATCCTGACCGTCACTTCTGAGAAACGGGAGACGGAGCTAACAGACCTGCCAATGCTCCGATTCGCTGTAGATCCGATCGACACCCAGTGCCGCCGGAAGATCCTTACCGTTCATAAAGACGTAAAGACGAGCGCGAGACCGCCTATTACCACGATCAACAGCGCAAGTCCTATGCTGATGATCACTAAACGATAAACCACCGTGTCGGAATCGGGGCCTCCATAGCTATTTTTTGGATCGCACTGACGGGATCTGTTTTGACTCGTGCGAGGAGGTTTGAATCGTCTTGCAAAGCTGCCGAGAGTTCACGTAAGGCCCGTATTGCTATATGCCATCATCTCCCTTCAGAAATCAAGTTCTGAAGTTGTTTTTAGCGAAGGGGGATTCTATACGTGATCCCAAACGCCAAAGCGTTTGACCAATTGCGAACGGTTGTCGGTGTAGTACCCGGGGCTACCTGTTCGCCCACGTAATAGCCATTTGTGAGGTTTTGCGATCTCCCAGTGTGGTTACCGACTAGGAAAACGAACCGCCGAGTCGGTTCTCGGCGCACCTGAATCGCACGCGCTGTTTCCAGGTTAAGTACAGCTCGACACTGGTGCTGATAGGGGTTGGGCTGTACTGGGCGTGGAAAAGGAGGCGGAAAAGTCCCGGTTATTTTTTCACCTTGACAACGGCCGTGGAACGGCAGAGAATCTCGGACAATTTGTCGCCGGGTAGCGACACACTCAGCCCAGCTTTGAAAAAGGGGTTTCACTCTCCGGGGAGTAAGATGCTGAGAAGACTGCTTCAGATAATGGCTTTGATTGCGTGTCTCACCCCGGCCTGGGGCAAAGAAACTTTGAAATTGTCATTCTTCCGACAGCCCAGCACGGTCTTCGTCGTAGGACCCGGAACTGTTGTGACCGTTCACCTTCTACAGTTACCTTTCCTCGAGCCCCACTACGCGGTCAAGTACAAGACGGACCAGGGAGAACTGATCGAAGTGTGGACTCCCCGTAAGGACATCTTGGTGCTGGAAGGGATGCACGGGATACTTACCTACTCCACCAATCCTGAGAGGATCCTCAACTTTCGAGTGGTCGAGCAGAAGCCAACAAAGTAGCGACATTTTTTTCTACCTCGGTCGCCACAGCACCTGCCCGGCCAAGAAATGCACTCATGAAAGACCTGCGTATGGCAATTGTGGCGGCAATCGGGACGGCCCGAAAACGCGTGATTCCTGCCCTGCGGGAATGCTCTCACTCAAACACGCAGCCGTTCGGCTGAATGACAGACAACTGTAGATCGAGTCCGGAAGCCCTACTTTTTGTCTTTCCCTTCGGTTACGGCCTGGCCTTTTGCTCCGCGAATTTCCGCAAGGAACGGCCGGGCCACGGCTGGAACTGGCACTTCGCCCAACAGCAAAGCCCGAGTAGTGACGTTAGGTCCATATATCGCTTGCCGGGAATCATTGTCTTGACGGAGCGATGCACCTTCCACTGTGAGCCCGGCGAACGCACCTTTGGCGCGGGAATAGGTCAGGATCTCTGTATCCATCTTCCAATCTGTGCCGGCCTCGGCATGCCGTCCCACTGGACCCGCTGCTGCTGAAGCGTCCCCTCCAACTTGGAAATTACTGGAGAGCAGCCTTTGCATCCCTTTTTCATTCTGAATGATCATTACCACGTCCACAGCTTCGACACCGATCTGCAGCCCCCAGCTTCCGCCGGAAATCGTGATGAACGCTGGCGCACTCCAGCCATTCGCCGTGCGGCAGGTGGCTACGCCTTTGCCTCCTTTAGCTCCGAAGACAAAGCCGCCTTTGACCATGTGCGGCACAATTGCTATGCATTTGGCGTGCTCCAACACTTCTTCCGGGATTCCCTTGTCGGGCATTCCCATAATTTCGTGCATCACTTGAGTGGCGCTGTCCAGCCGGTCGGTGGCATCTTCCCGCGCCGACGCTGCCCAGCCCAGCGCGCCGAGACTCAACATCGCAAGTACGAACATTACTTTTTTCATGGGACAGCCTCATTTCCGTTACCAGTGCGGCCTGCCTCTGGCTTCGTGCTGTGTGTATACTCGCACGCAAATCCGCACAGATAGCCGGGCGCACAGGACAATCTCGACCATAGCAAATCAGGATTCGAGAGGTCTGAGCAATAATGCTCACCCAGGCCGCCGTTGGGTAGCGTCAGGTCGGTACGTCGGCACTTTGCTCGGCCCGTTCGGGCCGAGTGGTTGGCAAGGCAGCCATGGGCAACCCGACGAATATCTGCGTGGCCACCCAGACTGTCATGAGATTGTAATGGTTGCACGATCAGAACGAATCATTTCCCAGCAGAACGAATCAAATCGACTGATTTGTAACCCGATGAAAAGGGGAATAGAGTAGAAGATTTTCATAACGGTTGAGAACCCTCCTGTGTTCTCATAATCCGTAGGTCGTAGGTTCGAGTCCTACCGCCGCCACCAAATTCCATCCGCAGCCCAGGCCGTTTCGCCAGGAGCGCGGAACGTCGCTTCGGTGTTCGCTTTCGCGTTCACTTCGGTACGCTGTCTGCTCGATCCGCAAGCGCAAGCAACAGCCCCACAAAACAAAACGTCCCGGACTCATTGAGTCATGGGACGTTCGTCGAACAGCCCTCCCCCGAAGTCTGCTCGCCAACAGACTAACGTGTAAGGCGGGACTGGGGAATGGCTCCGATGGGCTATTGAGGAAGTGATTAATAGCCGCCAAAGAAGGCTAGAGCTCAGGGAGTTGTGCGGCCAAATCTGTAGGCGATGCTGAGGCTGGGGTAGGACGGAATGCGCACGCCTACGACTTCCTGGATGGCGGACGAGTAGAAATTCTCGGTTGTCTGACCGGTGTAGCCGGTTGCGAGGAGGAAGTTGAGGCCGGCATCCAGGCGACCATTTAAGAAGGGGCGGACCAGTGCGCCGCGAAACTCTTTCACGGGAGTTCCGGTACATTGCCTGGTCAGAACCGGCAGACAACCTGTGCCCCAGGGCTTCACGCCGACGTATTCAAATTCTCCGCGGGCTTGCAGGTGAAACGGAAGTTTCTGGATTGTCCCAAGGAGAACGAAGATGGTTCGCGGCGCTTCGGGAGTGGGTTCTCCGGTTAAGAGATCGCGGACATCGGCTTTGGAGAAGGTCGCCAGAAGGGATCCGGCGTTGAAGCTCTGGAGTACGGCGACGGTCGCGGAGGCGGCCTGGGCCTTCGTTGAACTGCAATCCAGTGTCAGGATCAATCTTGGCTGGCGTAGCGCTGGTCGTGACATGACCGAGCGTCAGGCGGAGGTCGGTTCGGTGGATGGTCTTAGTGGCAACGAGCTGGTAGGAGTGCGCGGTGCTCACGGGAGTCGCGGGTGTGCTGCTGGTTCCGGTGCGAGGATTGGTAAAGAAGGCCTGGCCACAGCTCAGAGAGAGCAGGGGAACGAACCACGCATCTTGGGCCGGAATGAGACGGTTGCTTTCGGCGAGTTCACTCCCACCCAATTCTGGAACGAATGTTGACGAACAAGCAGGTCCAGGCACGAGCAGTGATCAATGGCAACTCCGTGCGGGCTACGGGCGAGTTCTCAGTCCGGCAAAGCGAGTATGAGATTACTCCTGTGTCAGCCGCCGCTGGAGCGATCCGGGTCAAGGATGAAGTGAAGTGTATGTTCGACATTGTGGCCCGCAAGCAGGAGCATTAACCCGCATATCTCCCTCCAATCTTTCCTCTCTTGTGATTCTCTGATGTTTGGCTTGAGGATGCCCCGGAACTCTAGCGTCGCTCTTCGGTGATATCTTGGTGGGTGAATCGTCAACCGTGAACCGCGGCGCACTCCATGGATATCCTCAAAAAGCTGTTTGAGCAGCACTTCCACTCGCCGGTTGAGCAGGTGCAGCCGTTGCAAGGACAACTCGGCGGCTCGGGACGCAAGATTATCCGGCTGGCGGGCGACAAAGTCAGCGCAATCGGGATTTTGTATGACGTGCGCGAAGAGAACGCTGCCTTTCTCGAATTCTCCCGGCACTTTCGCAAACATGGTCTGCCGGTGCCGCAGATCTATGGCGAAGACTTGGATCACGGAGCGTATCTCGAAGAGGATCTGGGGGACACGTCGCTCTTCGAATTTCTCTCCACGTATCGGACTGGTGAACAGATCGGTGCTCCGGTGGTCGGAGCCTATCGAAAAGTCATCGCCACGTTGCCGAGGTTTCAGGTGGAGGCGGGGCGCGACTTGAACTACAAGGTGTGCTATCCGCGCGGGAGTTTCGACCGGCAGTCGATTGCGTGGGATCTGAATTATTTCAAGTACTACTTTCTGCGGCTGGCGGGGATTCCGTTCAGCGAACAGGCGCTGGAAGACGATTTCAGCCGCCTGACGAAGTTTCTGTTGAGCGCAGGGCGCGATTATTTTCTCTATCGCGATTTTCAGTCGCGAAACATTATGCTGCGCGGCGGGCAGCCTTATTTCCTGGACTATCAGGGCGGGCGCAAGGGAGCGCTGCAGTATGACGTTGCATCTCTTCTCTATGACGCCAAGGCGGACCTGCCGCCGGATTTGCGCCAACAGTTGCTCGATCATTATCTCGACACGCTGGGCGGCTTCGTCAACGTGAAGCGTGAAGCGTTCATGCAGCATTACTACGCGTACGTTTACATCCGCATCATGCAGGCGCTGGGAGCTTACGGGTTTCGCGGATTCTACGAGCGAAAAGTGCATTTTCTGCAGAGCGTGCCCTATGCGCTGAAAAATCTGCGCTGGCTGCTGCACAACGTCACGCTGCCGATCGCGCTGCCGACGCTGATGGACGCTTTTCATAGCATGCTGGCTTCGGAGAAATTACAGGGGCTGGCTTCGGACGCGGACAATCTGGTCGTGCGGATTGTCAGTTTCTCGTTCCATCGCGGGCTGCCGAAAGATGAGAGTGGGAATGGCGGGGGATTCATTTTTGATGGACGGAGCCTGCCGAATCCTGGACGCGAGGAGCGCTTCAAGGTGCTTACGGGCAGGGATGCGGCGGTGATCGACTACCTCAATCAACAGGAAAGCGTGCATCAGTTCCTGGCCAGCGTCATGTCGTTGGTGGACGCGAGTGTGGGCAACTACCAGCAGCGCGGGTTCAAGAATCTGATGGTGTCGTTTGGGTGCACGGGCGGGCAGCACCGCTCGGTGTACCTCGCCGATCAGGTCGCGAGACGACTGCGCGGCCGAAACGGAGTTGAGGTCGTCATGCAGCATCGCGAACTGGAGAGAATGGCGGCAGAGAACGGTGCGGCGGAGAAAGCCGCGCAATGAAGGCCATGATTCTGGCCGCGGGGCTTGGCACGCGCCTGCGTCCGCTCACCGACGATCGTCCCAAAGCCCTGGTGGAAGTGGCCGGGCACACGCTGTTGGAGATTACGCTCCGTCGCCTGCACCAGTTTGGGATTCGCGAAGTGATCGCTAACGTGCATCACTTTGCCGACATGATCGTTGACTATCTGAAGAAGAACGACAACTTCGGCATGCGGATCGAGATTTCGCGCGAAGACGTTTTGCTCGACACCGGCGGCGGGCTCAAGAAAGCGGCATGGTTTTTGCTTGAGGCGGGCCATGCGGACGAGCCATTTCTTCTGCACAACGTCGATGTGCTCAGCACGATTGATTTTCGCCGTATGGCGCAATTTCATAAACAGAAACAAGCGCTTGCGACGCTGGCAGTGCAGGATCGCGAAACGTCGCGTTACTTGCTGTTCGACAAGCAGCAGGAACTTTGTGGTCGGCGAGCGGGACGTGATCAGGAACCAGAAATTGTCCGCCCGTCGAAGAACCCGCAAGCGCTGGCATTTTCCGGGGTGCACGTAATTTCTCCGCGGCTTCTTCCGATGATGGTGGAGGATGGAGTCTTTTCGATCATCAACTCTTATCTTCGGCTGGCTGGCCAGGGGGAGAAGATCCTTGCGTTTCGTGCAGACGATTTTTATTGGCGGGATCTCGGTAAACCCGAGAACGTGGCGCAAGCGGCTCAGGATGTGAAGCAGCAAGTCCTTCAGCTATGAGCAAAAGGGTCTAGATACACCGCCAATGGACGACGCTGCGGGAAGGGCAAGGAATTTCGATGCGGGTTCTTGGGTACACATGGGCGGGCGTCCGAACGGCCGACCTGAAACCAGCCGCGAGCTTCTTTGGCGACGTGCTGGGCTTTTCCTCCATTCATGAGGGCAATGGGATGGTGCAGTTCGAACTGCCTTCGGGGCAACTGTTCGAGGTCTTCGGTTCGGAGAGTCGGTACTATCCACTTCACGCTTGCCCTGTGCTGGCTTTTCAGGTCGAGGACGTGCGGACGGCCCGCAAGGAATTGGAGTCCCGGAGTGTCGAGTTTGTCACCGATGTTGAGGGCAACGAATCGCAGGCTTGGACTTACTTTCGCGGTCCCGACGGCTACCTTTACGAACTCTGGCAGACGACGCGTCCGTTGAAGGCACTTCCGCCCAAGTGAGGCCCCAGCGCGGACTTCCCTCTTGCGGCAAATCCCTAGCTTCGATACCATCTGTGCACCTGTGATGAAAAACCTCTGTTTACACCGAATTCGTGTCGTAGTCTTGGGGGTAGGAGTTTTTATACCCTCTCCGGTGTGGAGGGAACCAGCGAGCTGAGAAACACGAAATCTTGAAGGCTCCCGAATCCCGCCCCGCCAGAAACGCTGGCTTGGTGGGTTTTGCTTTTTAGGAGCGCAGGAAGGGCGGTATGAAGGACAAGACATCGATACCTGGAAAGAGCATGACCGGGGCCAGCATTCTTTGGGAATGTCTGGAACGCGAGGGCGTGCAAGTAGTCTTCGGATATCCCGGAGGGGCCATTCTGCCGGCTTACGACGCGCTCAAGCACAGCAAGATCCATCATGTGCTGGTGCGCCATGAGCAGGGTGCGACGCACATGGCGGATGGCTTCGCGCGAGCCAGCGGGAAGGTGGGAGTTGCCGTCGCTACTTCCGGACCTGGCGCCACCAACATGGTCACTGGGATTGCCACGGCCATGCTCGATTCGTCGCCGATCGTCTGCATCACGGGACAGGTGGGCAGCAAACTGATCGGCTCCGATGCATTTCAGGAAACGGATATTACCGGGGTCACACTTCCCATCACGAAGCACAACTATCTCGTGACCCACGCCAGCGAAGTGGCGCGAACCATTCGCGAAGCTTTTTATGTTGCGCGGTCCGGGCGGCCCGGACCGGTGCTCGTGGATATCACGAAAGATGCGCAGCAGACGACCTGCGAATTCGATTGGGAAGCGGCCAAGCCGCAACTGCCGGGATATCGTCCGGATCTGTCGCCGGAGCCCAAGGAATATGAGCAGGCGCTGGAATTGATTCACAACTCCAAGCGGCCGGTGATCCTGGCGGGTCACGGTATCATTATTTCGGGCGCGATGCAGGAAGTGCGCGAATTCGCCGAGCGCGCGGGCATTCCAGTCGCTCTTACGTTACTAGGCATCGGTGCGTTTCCGGCGGCACATCCCCTTAATCTCGGAATGATGGGCATGCACGGCGAGGCTTGGGTCAATCACACGATTCAGGAAGCCGATCTCCTGTTGGCGTTCGGAATGCGCTTCGACGACCGCGTGACTGGAAATCTGAAGACCTATGCGTCCAATGCCAAGAAGATTCATATCGAGATTGACCCGGCGGAGATCAACAAGAACGTCAAAGTGGATGTTCCGCTGGTCGGCGACCTGCGGGAAGTACTGCATGAGTTGTTGCCGAAGGTCGAATCCATTGACCGCAGCGAGTGGCTCGACTCCATCGACAAGCTGAAGGGCGATGCCGCCGTGCGCGACATCCAGAACCTGCCCGACAGCGGACATCTTTATGCGGCGCACGTGATTAACGATCTGTGGCGCGAGACGCGCGACGGCGACACCGTGGTGGTGACCGACGTCGGCCAGCATCAGATGTGGGAAGCGCAATACTACAAGCACGAAAAGGCGCGCAGCCTGATCACCTCCGGAGGCTTGGGCACGATGGGCTTCGCCTTGCCGGCAGCGATCGGCGCCAAGGTCGCTCGCCCGGAAGCTGAGGTGTGGGTCGTGGCGGGCGATGGCGGTTTCCAGATGACGTTATGCGAACTCGCGACGATCGTGCAGGAGAATCTGAAGGTCAACATCGCGATCATCAACAACGGCTTTCTCGGCATGGTACGGCAGTGGCAGGAATTTTTTTACGAGCGCAACTATGCGGCGACGCCACTGCTGAATCCGGATTTCGCGAAGCTCGGTGAGGCTTATGGCATTCGGAGTATGACCGTCACCGAACGCTCGCAGGTGGTGCCATCGGTGCGGGCGGCGCGGCAGCATGATGGGCCGGTGCTCATCAATTTCCGGGTGGAACAAGAGGACACGGTGTATCCGATGGTGGCGGCGGGAGCATCGTTGCACGAGATGATCCGGCGGCCCAGTAAGATTGTCGAGACCGCCGACGACGAATAGCGCCTACGAATAGAGAAAACATGCTGAACACATACGTGGTGTACGTAGAAAATAAGCCGGGCGTGCTGACGCGCGTGGCCTCGCTGTTTCGCCGCCGCGCCTTTAATATTGATTCACTGACGGTCGGTCGCACCGAAAAGCCCGAGGTCTCGCGCATGACCATTACGGTCGACGCCGACCACGACCAGGCCCGCCGCATCGAAGCCAATCTCTATAAGCTCGTCAACGTGCTGCTCGTGGAGAACATCACCAACGCGCCGGCCATCGTACGCGACTTGGCCATGATTAAAGTGGCGGCTACGCACGAGGCTCGGTCGCACGTGCTAGAACTGGCCAGCGTGTTCCGGGCGCGGGTCGTGGATGTCGCCCCCGATTCGCTTACCATTGAAATCACCGGAGCGGAAGACAAGATCGATGGGCTGCTCGAAGTGCTGCGTCCCTACGGTGTGCTGGAGATGGTGCGGACTGGGATTGTCGCCATGCGGCGAGGGAAGTCTTCATCCACTGCCTCCGCGACCAGCCCGGACCATGACGTGACGGAAGAAGATGTCTCGCACTCGGTCTGAATCATGACCGTCTTCCGACTCCCAGTCGGGTGGACCGAGAAAATGCGAACTGGCCCCCGCGAGGCTGAAGTCTAATCGGCTCTTAGATTTAGCGCGACGCCGCCTTTTCACCAGGGCGGCAGGTATCCCGGTTTGTAACGTCCGCAAGTTACCGAAGTTTGCTAGAAAGTCTCTAAATCATTGTTTCTAAACATGTTAACTGGTATTCGTAGAGTGGCTGGGCGTCCGCCCTTGCCGCAGTGTGTTTACTCGAATGACTGGTGCAACCGCCATAGGTTTGCCTACGCACTCGCGCTCGTGGAGAGGACTGTCAATCCCTGCCAAGCTGTTTATCAGCCTGGTTGTGATAGCAGGCCTAGCTACGCTGCTTTACGGCGGAGTTCACCAGAGCAGTAAGAACATTGCGGAGTTCATCTGCTATCTGGGCATCGCGATTCTGGCGTCGCGCCTCAAGGTAAACCTGCCAGGCATTACCGGCACGCTGTCGGTCAATTTTCTGTTCATCCTGATCGGCATCCTGGAACTGAGCTTCAGTGAAACCCTGATTCTGGGCGCGGTCTCAATGCTGGCACAGTGCCTGTATCCGGAGCGCTCCAAGGCGATGCAGGTGACGTTCAACGTGTGCGCAGGTTGCGTCTCGACCGCGCTGGCGTACGTGGTCTATCACCAACCGCTGGCAAACGTGCTGGTGGGCAGCCGCCCGATCTTGCTAGGATTGGCGGCGACGGTCTACTTCGTTGCCAATGCAGGCTCGATCGCAACCGTCATTTCGCTGACGGAGCGCCGGCCGCTCATCCGAATTCTGGTGGACTGTTACTTCTGGTCGTTCCCTTACTACCTGGTAGGGGCGGGTGTCGCCGGAGCGGTGGCATGGCTCAACCAGACTTTCAACTGGGAAACTTCGCTGCTGCTCGTGCCAGCGGGGTACCTGATCTACCGCTCGTATCGCCTGTACCTTGGCAAACTGGAGGATGAGAAACGCCACGTTGAGGAAATGGCGAATCTGCACCTGCGGACCATCGAGGCGCTCGCGCTGGCCATTGAAGCCAAGGACCACACCACGCACGAGCACCTGCAACGCGTCCGGGTCTATGCCATCGAAGTCGCGAAGGAGTTAGGCGTGAACGGCGCCGAACTTGAGGCTCTGCACGCCGCGTCGCTGTTGCACGACATCGGCAAACTGGCGGTGCCCGAACACATCATCTCGAAGCCTGGCCGCCTGACGCCGGAAGAATTCGAGAAGATGAAGATTCACACTCTGGTGGGCGCCGAGATTCTGGAACGCGTGCGCTTTCCGTATCCGGTTGTGCCCATCGTACGCGCCCACCACGAAAAGTGGGATGGCTCTGGCTACCCGCTGGGCTTGAAGGGGACGGAGATTCCCATGGGAGCGCGCATCCTTTCGGCCGTCGACTATCTGGATGCCCTGGCGTCTGATCGCCAGTATCGGCGCGCCTTGCCCATGCGTGACGTGATGCAGAAGCTCGGCGCGGAATCAGGCAAGTCGTTTGATCCGAGGGTGGTTGACATTTTGCAGAAGCGCTATCAGCACCTGGAACGGCTAGCCGTGGCCAAGTCGGCGGCGGATCCGAATGGTCCGCTCTCCACCTCGATCAAAATCGAGCGTGGCCTCGAGCCGGCAGCCGGATTCGAGAATGCCACCGTGCAGGATTATGCGGGACGTGAAACCACCTTCTTGTCTTCGATCGCCGCGGCCCGGCAGGAGGCGCAATCGCTGTTCGAACTGAGCCAGGATCTTGGCGCCTCGCTCAGTTTGACCGAAACGCTTTCCGTGTTCTCGGTGAAGCTGAAGCCGATGGTGCCTTACGATGCCATCGCAATCTATATCAAACGCGAGGATGAACTCGTTCCCGAATATGTGAACGGAGACAACTACCGACTGTTCTCTTCTTTGCGTATCCCGCTCGGGCAGGGACTTTCCGGCTGGGTGGCGCATAACCGGAAGCCGATCATTAATGGAAACCCGTCGGTGGAACCGGGATATCTGAACGATCCTTCGAAGTTCAGCACCTTGCGTTCGGCTCTGGCAGTGCCGCTGGAAGGCGTCACCGGAGTCATCGGCGTTCTCGCGCTGTACCGGGGCGAACGTGACGCTTTCACCTCCGATCACTTGCGCATTCTGCTCGCGGTCAGCGGCAAGATGGCGCTCTCCATCGAGAACGCTCTCAAGTACCAGCAGGCGGAAAACTCCGCGACCACCGATTACCTGACGGGGCTGCCCAACGCGCGCTCTCTCTTTCTGCAACTCGACCGGGAACTGGCCCGCTGCAAGCGAGACAATTCGACGCTGACCGTCATGGTCTCGGATATGGACGGCTTCAAACAGATCAACGACCGCTTCGGACATCTGGAGGGCAATCGTGTGCTGCGCCTTTTCGCCCAGGCGCTCAAGGACAGCTGCCGCGAATATGACTATGTCGCGCGCATGGGGGGAGACGAATTCGTGGTCATTGCCCCCGGGCTCGCGGCCGATGCCGCCGGCAAGAAAGCAGAACAAATGCGGGCTCTGGCACGGCAGGCCGGAAGCGAAGTCTGTGGCGAAGATATTCTCTCGCTCAGCGTCGGACGCTCGATGTATCCGGAAGACGGCAACGATGCGGAGCAGCTTCTGTCCGAAGCCGACCGCCGCATGTATCTGGAAAAGCAGAAACATCTTTCCTATAAAGACCGCCGTTCCCATCCGCGCATGAAGTGCCGGGTCACGATCGAACTGCAGACCGAGGCGGGAGGAGCTCCGTTGTTCGCCAACGTGACCGACGTGAGCCTGGGCGGATGCTTCGTGGAAACCAGCACCATTCTTGCTCCGGGCAGCAAGATCAAGCTGGCCTTCTCGATGGATGACGCCAGCTTGTCGGCGGAAGGCGTGGTGGCCCGACTCGATCCCGGCTCCGGCGTGGCCGTCCAGTTCCGGGAGGTAAACCGGGAAGGCCGCGAGCGTATGTTCAAGATTCTCGAATTCGTGCAGAAGACGACCACGTTCTACAACAATCGCTACCTCGATAGTCTGACCAAGAGCTGATTCGCCAGGCCTCCGGAATCCGATCTCAAGATTGTGTTCGCGCGGCGAGCTTTTCCAGCCGCGCAAAACCCAGAAATCCACAGCTGCCCTTGATGGTATGGACGGTCCGGAAAACGCTGCCCAGAAGCTCTTTGGAGGGAGGTTCGCTCTCCAGCTTCACCAGTTCCTGGTCCAACCGGTCCCAGGTTCTCGTTGCTCTCGACAAGAAAGTCCTTAACGATTTCGTCCATAGATTGGTCCGCAACACCAGTTCCAATTGTGCCGTGCACGTCCGGAGCCGCAGGACGACTCCTTTCCGCACGCAGAGACGTACCGGCCAATACCGGACTTCTAATCTCTACGCCAGATCGGCATTCGCGGGGACGACTTAAATTTCGCCCGTTCGTGGGGCGCAAGGGGGAGGCTCGTTGGGGTGAGGATCCCTCGGAAGGACTTAAAATCCCGGCCCGTCGCCATCGCTTCAGAGCCAGACACGTTGGTGCTGTTGGTGCTGGGACACGCTTGAAGCCTGCCCTCAGCGCCCTTACACTGGAAGCATGCACGTGCACGTTCATGGCGCGGGCGGTCCCACGCGGGTTCTGAAGATATCGCTCGCCGTGACCTTGGCTTACATCGTGCTGCTGGTCGGGGCAGGCATCCGCGCTCATTCCCTGGCATTGCTTTCCGAGGCCGGACATAACCTTTCCGACTTCCTTGCGCTGCTCCTGTCTTTGGTCGCGGTCTATTTCCAGGCACGCCCGGCCAGTTCCACCAAAACTTACGGCTACCATCGTGCCGGAGTGCTGGCGGCGCTGGTCAACGCGACCTCGCTGGTGGCAGTTTCCTTCTTCATCTTCTATGAGGCGTTCCGTCGCTTGCAGCATCCGGAACACGTCCAGGCCAGCGTGATGATGTGGGTCGCCGGTGCGGGAGTCGTGATGAACGGCGTGATTGCCCTGCTACTCTATCGCTCGAGCCGGGGCTCGGGTGGGGACGTCAATATCCGAAGTGCATTGCTGCATGAGGTCGGAGACACGCTTTCGACTGCGGCGGTAATTGCCGGAGGCTGGGCCATCCTGGTCACGGGAAATTACTGGATTGATTCCGCGTTGTCGTTTGGGATCGGCGTTCTGATCCTGTGGTCGGGCTTTGGCATCGTGCGCGAGACGCTCAACATTTTGCTGGAGGGTACGCCGCGCGGCATGAAGCTGGAGAAGATCGAGTCCGCGATTCGCTCCGTCGGCGGAGTCAATGACGTGCACGATCTCCATGTCTGGAGCATCGGATCAGAGACCCACGCGCTCTCCTGCCACATTTCGATTGCCGACATTCCACCGTCGGTCAGCGAACGGATTTTGCGCGACGTGAAGGAGCGCCTGCTGCACGACTTCCGTATCGACCACACGACGATCCAGTTCGAGCATGTGGTGTGCGAAGTGGCGCACGGCTGCGTGATTCCCGTTAGCGAGAGTGAAGAACATCATCATCACCACAGCCACTGAATGAGTTCTGGTATTGGCGGATAGATAGCTGGCCCTGGAGGCCTTCCCAGAACGGCCCATTTCAGATAGGATATCGCAACTCGTACGACCGTTCGGTTGGAAGATTGTGGGCAGCCGGGAAGGCCGGACGTGCGATTCAATCACATTGCTCTCGCTGCATCGAGCGCCACGTCCAGGTCCATGGACGCTGCGAGATTTTTGAACACAAGTTTGAACGTTGAGGCCAGGTGAGATGACGATTCCCGACGAGAAATTCTACCGCGCGGAGATTACCCGGCGCGTCGATTTTGCTCCCGATCTGTGGATGTTCCGCATCCGCAGTGGAGGCGAGTTCCATTTCGTTCCGGGGCAGTACGCGACGCTGGGAGTCGAGGCCAATGGGAAGCGCGTCGAGCGCCCGTATTCGATTGCCTCGTCACCGTCGGAAGATGAAGTCGAGTTTTTCTTTGAATTGGTGCCGGAAGGCGCGCTTACGCCGCTGCTGCACAAGTTGCGACCCGGCGACCAGTTGCTCATGCGCAAGATCCCCAAGGGAAAATTCTCGCTGGATACGCAGAATGGCCGCACGAATCATCTGCTGATCTCGACGGTGACGGGCGTGGCTCCGTTTGTGAGCTACGTGCGCACGCTCTACAGAGATTGGAAGGAAGGCCGATTCGACGGCACTCACAAGCTCTTTCTGTTGAATGGCGCGAGCCGCCCGTGGGAGTTCGGATATCTCGATGAACTCAACCATTTCGACAAAGAGTTGCCCTGGTTCAAGTATGTGCCCACGGTGAGCCGTCCGTGGGATCACGCAGATTGGCCGGGTGAAATCGGGCGCGCGGACGACATTCTGCGTAAGTATGCGGATCATTGGGAACTGGAACCCAGCAACACCATGGCTTACTTGTGCGGGCATCCGGATATGATCGAGCACAGCAAAGCCATCCTCAAGCGGCGGGGGTTCACCGACAAGGGTGCGGTCAAGGAAGAGGTTTACTGGATACCGCACAAATAGTGGGTAGCAAGAATCCGCTCGCGCACGAAATCAGCTCTTTGGAAAGCCTCGAAAGATTCCGTCCGCGTCAACGGCATCCGCAAACTCCTCAAAGCCCATGTTGGCAATGGACAGATTGTTCTCAATACCTTGAACCTGAGACGGAATCGTCCGAAAACTACGACCGCGAGTCTCGTATAAGTCGACGGCAAGGATCGGGAACTCCGGATGGGGGACCGCTGCCCTGTCAGTCACGAAGAAAAATGAGTGATCGTAGTCTTCAGGTAGAACTGCCAATACTTCTTCCTTGCTAAGATCGCGGTAGTCGCTATCTTCAACAAGCTCCAGATAGGCGTAGAACGTTTGGCTGCCACCATGGACGGGAGCACGAAGCATTTCGCAAATCGCTTCCCACGCCTTCTGATTCTCGAAATCCGTACGGATCACAATCGGATTGGCGGTTTTCGGAAGCTGCTTCACTTCGAACCTACAGTTGCGCTGCGCCGCTCTTAAACCCCTCAGCCCGGATCTAACTTTCCGCGGGCGCGAACAAGACCAGCACCGCTAGTTCTTCAGCGATGTCGTGGAAGTGGTGCTCAACTTCAGCGGCCACGAAGAGCACGCTGCCGGCGGAAATCTCCCGGTCTTCGTCCCCGGCTGTGAAACGCGCCCTGCCGCGGACCACGTAGTACATCTCATCTTCATGATGCGGGCGTTGCAGGTCGGTGGCGCCGGCGGGCAGCACGTACAGTCCCGCGCTCATGGCCGGCACGCGCAGAAACTCGCGGTACAACTTGCCGCTTTGCGTGCGCTGCCGGTCGATCTCCGGGATGATCCCGAACCATGCCTTCACGCGAGAATCCCTCCGAACAGAAGTTCGGTGAATTGCGGAATCAGGTTGTTCGCCTGCAGTTCCCCTTCCGGCTTATACCACTGGTAAATCCAGTTGATCATGCCCAGCAGGGCGAAAGCCGCCGCACGCGGGCTCACGGTGCCCTTGGCCGTCCGGGTGCGTTGCGCTTCTTTCTGAACGTCGGCGATCAGGCTCTCCACGAAGTGTACGTATTCCTTCTTGCGGTGGTTGATGCGCTTGCGGAGAGCTGGCGGCAGAGGATGGTTTTCGTGCAGCATGACCGTGATCTCACGGTCGCGGGGGCTGAGGACAACCTCGATGTGCAGACGGATCAATGCGCGCAGCCGTTCTACCGGATTGACAATGCTGCGCACCGGGCCGATCACGCGCTCCTGGGTCATCTCCATGGCGTGGTTCATGATCTCGAACAGGATCTCGTCCTTGCTCTGGAAATGATGGTAGAGGCCGCCCTTGCTGAGTTTGAGCGCGGCCGCGACGTCGTTCATCGAGGTCGCGTCATATCCGCGCTGCTGGAACAGGCGGGCCGCCGTCCGCAGGATTTCCTGCCGGGAATCAATCAGAGTCTCGCGGGCCATCGCGTGCCATGGTAAACAGATACGGGCCGGAAAGCCAACGTCTCGCCTCCATCAGGCAACGGCGGCGCGGACCAGACTTCCCGCTTGACACCCGCCGGGCCGGGCAGGTAGGATTTCCACATACCGACCGACCGGTCGGTATTGCTGTAGAAACAGACTTTCCCCAACAAGCAAGGGCTTCTTTCCTCCCCTTGTGACCGAGAGGAGCACGCTGGTGGTTACTATTTTTTATGAACGCGACGCCAAGCCCGAAGCACTGAAGGGCAAGACGATCGCCATCCTGGGCTACGGCAGCCAGGGACACGCCCAGGCACAGAATCTCCGCGACAGCGGATACAAAGTCATCATCGGACTCGACCCGAATCGACCAAGCGCACAACAGGCGCGGGCCGACGGCATGGTCGTCGTGGCGCCGGACGAGGCCGCCAAGCGCGCCGACTGGATCCACGTGCTCACGCCCGACGAGACTCAGGCTCAGGTTTACGACCAGTTCATCAAGCCGTATCTGCATCCGGGAAAAGTTCTCGGCGTCTCGCACGGCTTCAGCATTCATTTCAAGACCATCGTTCCCCCCACTGACGTCGACGTAGTGATGATCGCTCCCAAGAGTCCCGGGCATCTGGTGCGGCGCGTCTATACGGAAGGCCGCGGAGTGCCGTCGCTGATTGCGATCCAGCAGGACGCCAGCGGTCACGCGCACGAACTCGCGCTGGCCTATGCGCATGGCATTGGCTCGACGCGCGCGGGCGTTCTGCAGACAACTTTCAAGGAAGAAACCGAGAGCGACTTGTTCGGCGAGCAGGCCGTGCTGTGCGGCGGGCTGACGTCGCTGATCAAGAAGGGATTCGAAACCCTGGTCGAGGCCGGCTATGCGCCGGAGATCGCATATTTCGAGTGCCTGCACGAGGTGAAGCTGATCGTGGATCTGATCTACGAAGGCGGATTGGCTAGCATGCGCCATTCCATCTCGAATACGGCGGAATATGGCGACCTGACGCGCGGTGAACAGGTTGTGGGCGACGCCACGCGCGCCGCGATGAAGAAGACGCTGGCCGACATTCAGAGTGGCGAGTTCGCGCGGGAGTGGATTGCCGAGAACAAGAGCGGCGGCGCCAAGTTCAACGCTCTGCGCGAAAAAGAAAAGCAGCATCCCATCGAAATAGTGGGCGCGCAACTGCGCGGCATGATGAGTTGGCTGCCGAAAGGCAAGAAGACGGCGGAAGCGCCCAAAGACTCCACAAAACAGGTGGTGAATGCTTAAGGGAGCCGACATCGTTCTGCAGTGCCTGCGCGCCGAGGGGGTGGAGTTGGTGTTTGGCTACCCCGGCGGCGCGATCATGCCGCTGTATGACGCGCTTGAGGGCAGCGGAGTGCGGCATATCCTCACGCGGCACGAGCAAGGCGCGGTTTTCGCGGCAGAAGGCTATGCACGCGTGACGGGAGAAGTTGGCGTTGCCATGGCCACCAGCGGGCCCGGCGCAACGAACCTCGTCACAGGGATTGCGGACGCCAAGATGGATTCGGTTCCCCTCGTTTGCATCACTGGCCAGGTACGCAGTGCTTTGATCGGCACCGATGCGTTTCAGGAGACGGATGTTATTGGCGTGACGCTCTCGCTCACCAAATGGAGCCGTCTGGTTCGCACCATTGACGAAATTCCTGAGGCCATCGCCGAGGGATTCTACTGGGCGCGCAGCGGACGTCCCGGGCCGGTGGTGATCGATATCCCCACCGACATGCTGAAGGCGAAGAAGGAATTCTCGGGACCGGTGAAGTTCACGCCGCACGCTCGTCCTGCCGATGCGAAAGCCCAAGGCGGCTTCACCGACACGATCGTGGCTCTGCTGCAGCAGTCTTCGAAGCCCGTCGCGCTGGTGGGCGCGGGAGCGAAGTTATCGGGAGCGATCCCGGAGCTACGGCGCTTGCTCGACCATCTGCATGTTCCGACCTTTGCGACAGTCCATGGGTTGGGCGCGGTTCCGCCGCAAGCGCCGTATTACCTGGGCATGGTGGGCATGCACGGCACGCGCGCCGCGAACATGGCGCTGCATGAGACTGATCTGCTGATGGTGTTTGGCGCGCGGCTCGATGACCGCGTGACGGGCGATCCGACGCGGTTTGCGCCGCATGCCAAGATCGTTCACTTTGAAATCGATCCCGCGCAACTGGATCGGGTGCGTCCCTGCGATTTTCCAGTAATTGGAAATCTGGCGGACACGATTCCCGCTTTTCAGGCCGAATTGCGGCGGCATTCCCTTCCTGACTTTAGTAGCTGGCGCGCGGTCGCCTGCGGAGCCGAGCGGGCAGAATTGGATCCGCGCGGTCTGGCGCAGCCGACCATTCGCTTTCTCGACGAACTCTTCAGCCGCCTGCCGCAGGACAGCGTGGTTCTCGCCGATGTAGGCCAGCACCAGATGTGGGCCGCTCAACGCTACCGGTCCTCGTCCCCGCGTGGATTTATCACTTCGGGTGGACTCGGAGCCATGGGCTTCGCTTTGCCGGCTGCGGTAGGCGTACAACTCGCGAAGCCTAACACTTGCGTGCTTTGTGTGTCCGGCGATGGCGGATTTCAGATGAACATCCAGGAACTGGCCACGGTGCGCCGACTCGGCCTGCCTGTGAAGATGGTCATCATCGACAACAAGTATCTCGGCATGGTGCGGCAGTGGCAGCAGTTGTTTTATCAGCGCAACTACGCCGAGACCGACCTGAGCGACAATCCGGATTTTGTGGAGATCGCGAAGGCCTACAAGATTCACAGTTTCCGGCTGAACGAAGACGCCCTGCGCGAGTTCCCGGTGTCGAAGCAAACCGGGGATGAGATCGACCGGTTCCTGCGGTCACCGGAGCCGGAGTTGCTGGTGTTTGATTGCGCTCCGGAGGCCAACGTTTTCCCGATGGTTCCGGCAGGCGCAGCGCTCTCGGAGATGTTGCTCGAAGAGGAACCGACACAGTAGGGGAGCTACCACATGCAGACTTTTCACATTTGCTATCGCAATACGCAGGGAACGCTGATGCGCATTCTGAATGCGGCTTCGCGCCGTGCGCTCGATCTCCCGGTCGTACAGGCTGAACCGGCCGAGCACGATCATCAGGTCACGCTGGCGCTCGATGTGAATCAGAAGCAGGTCGGCCAGCTCTGTCGCGAATGGTACGCGATCGGGGATGTCATCAAGGTCAGGTCTGGCGCAGGGCATGCGAGCGCGTGGTCGGGACCGCATCCGCCGGCGGGCGTGGCGATGGAAGAGTCGCGCGCTGCGGCCCGCGCGTAGAGAGAGTTTGGATTAGCTGGGCAAGCATGACGGCTCCTGGGCAGCGTCATGCATCTGGGGGAGCCTGCTGCTTAGCAGGTTCCCCGTTTTTGTTTTGGAGGGCTTGGGTTCCCATCTGCAGTGCATGTCCTGTAATCTCTGACTATGGATCTCAAGCACATTAGCCGCGGAATCACCGAGGGACGCGACCGGGCCGGAGCGCGCTCCATGTTCAAGGCCGTTGGATTTACCGACGCCGATCTCAGCCGTCCTCTCATCGGCGTGGCCAATACGTGGATTGAAACCATGCCGTGCAACTTTCATTTGCGCCGGTTGTCGGCGAAGGTGAAGGAAGGGATTCGCGCGGCCGGTGGCACGCCGATGGAGTTCAACACCATCGCGATCTCCGACGGCGAAACGATGGGCACCGAGGGCATGCGAGCGTCGCTGGTGAGCCGCGAGTTGATCGCCGACTCGATCGAACTAGTCTGTCGCGGGCAGATGTTTGACGCGGTCGTTTGTGTGGTGGGGTGCGATAAGACCATTCCTGCGGCGGCCATGGCGCTGGCGCGCATGAATCTTCCCGGCATGGTGCTCTATGGCGGGACGATCGCGCCGGGCAGCTATCGCGGGAAAGACGTGACGATTCAGGACGTCTACGAAGCAATCGGCGCGAACGTCGCCGGGAAGATGAGTGACACGGAACTGCGCGAACTGGAAAATGCGGCCTGTCCGGGCGCGGGCGCGTGCGGCGGGCAGTACACGGCGAATACGATGTCGACGGTGATGGAGATGATCGGACTTTCGCCGATGGGCTTCAACAGCGTGCCGGCGATGGACTCTCACAAGGATCAGATCTCGTTCGACTGCGGCAAGATCGTGATGAACGTGCTGCAGAACGGAATCAAACCTCGCGACATTTTGACGCGGGAGGCTTTCGAGAATGCGATTGCATCGGTCGCGGCCACTGGCGGATCGACCAACGCGGTTCTGCACCTGCTGGCGATCGCGCGCGAGGCTGGCGTCACGCTTGAGATTGACGACTTTCAAACGGTGAGCGGTCGAACCCCATTGCTCGCCGACCTCAAACCTTCCGGGCGCTTTGTGGCTTCCGACATGCACCGCGCCGGCGGCATTCGATTGCTCGCGCGGCGATTGCTGAACGGCAAGTATCTGCATCCATCGGCCAAAACCGTCACTGGCCTCACCATCGGCGCTGAGGCCGAGAGCGCGGTCGAGAACCCGGGACAGGAAGTGATCGTGCCGCTTGATAAGCCGCTGAAGGCGACTGGCGGTCTCGTGATTCTCAAGGGGAATCTTGCGCCGGAGGGCTGCGTCGCGAAGATCAGCGGGCATGAACGGCTGGAGCAGCGCGGACCGGCCCGGGTGTTCGAATCCGAGGAAGACGCCATGGCCGCGGTCACGGCCAAGAAGATTCAAGCCGGAGACGTGGTCGTCATCCGCAACGAAGGGCCTAAGGGTGGTCCGGGAATGCGTGAAATGTTGGGCGTGACGGCTGCGCTGGTGGGCGAAGGACTCGGCGGCTCGGTGGCGCTGCTGACCGATGGACGCTTCAGCGGCGCGACTCGCGGGCTGATGGCTGGACACGTTTCTCCAGAAGCGGCGTTGGGAGGTCCCATCGCGGGCGTGCGCGATGGAGACATCATTCGATTCGATGTCAACCAGCGCGTGTTGGAAGTCGAAGTCAGCGACGAGGTTCTAGGTCAGCGGATGGCACAGTGGAAGGCGCCGCAGCCGCGATATCCCAAGGGCGTCTTCGCAAAATATGCGGCGCTGGTTTCGTCGGCCTCCCAGGGAGCAATCACCACACCGCGATAGTTTTTGAGCAATAGCGAGCTGAACTGAATGTCCCAGAAGAAAACACTATTCGAGAAGATTTGGAAAAACCATCTGGTGGCGCAGCCGGCGGGGCGGTCGCCCATCTTGTATATCGACTTGCACCTGGTGCATGAGGTGACTTCACCGCAGGCGTTTGACGGTTTGCGCGACGCTGGGCGGAAAGTGCGGCAGCCGGCGCGCACCGTCGCAACTGTCGATCACAACATTCCTACGGAACCGCGCGGAACTCCGATTACCGATTTGATTGCGGCCAAGCAGATTGCGGCGTTGCAGTCGAACTGCAAAGAGTTTGGCATCCGGCTGTTTGACATGGATTCGCCCGATCAAGGGATCGTACACGTGATTGGTCCGGAACTCGGGCTGACGCAGCCAGGGATGACGATCGTGTGCGGCGACAGCCACACCAGCACCCACGGAGCGTTCGGAGCGCTGGCCTTTGGAATTGGCACGTCGGAGGTGGAGCACGTGCTGGCGACGCAATGTCTGGCGCAGCAGACCCCGAAGACGATGAAGATCGACGTGCGCGGTCGGCTGGCCGATGGTGTGACGGCGAAGGATTTGGCGCTCGGGATCATCGGGCAGATCGGGACCGACGGCGCGACCGGGCACGTGATCGAATACGCCGGACCGGCGGTGCGGGCTCTCTCGATGGAAGGGCGCATGACCTTGTGCAACATGAGCATCGAGGCGGGAGCGCGGGCGGGGATGGTGGCGCCCGACGAGACGACCATCGCTTATGTGAAGGGAAAGCGATTTGCGCCGAAGGATTTGGAGTGGGACAAGGCCGTCGCGAATTGGCGAAGCCTTCCGAGCGATGACGGCGCGACGTTCGACAAAGTGGTGGAAATTGATGGAGCGCAGCTTTGTCCGTTCGTGACCTGGGGAACGAATCCAGGGATGGTCGCTCCGGTGACGGGGCGCGTGCCGGAGGTGAAAGGCTTGCAGGAAGGGGATCGGCGCGCCACGGAACTCGCTTTGCAGTACATGGGGCTGGAGCCCGGGAAAAAGATTGAGGACATCGGCATCGATCGCGTGTTCATTGGATCCTGTACGAACTCGCGGATTGAAGATTTGCGGGCCGCGGCGCGGGTGGCCAAGGGACATCATGTGAGTTCGAAAGTGAGAGCGATGGTAGTGCCCGGATCGCAGACGGTGAAGCGGGCGGCCGAGCAGGAAGGTCTGCACCGGATTTTTCAGGATGCGGGATTTGAGTGGCGCGAGTCGGGATGCTCGATGTGCCTGGGAATGAATCCTGACATTTTGCAGCCGGGGGAACGCTGTGCTTCCACCAGCAACCGCAATTTTGAAGGGCGGCAAGGGCGCGGAGGGCGGACGCATCTGGTGAGTCCGATGATGGCGGCCGCGGCGGCCATCGCGGGGCACTTCACCGATATTCGGAATTGGAAGTTTCAGTAGCGCCTGAGATCCCTCGCTCCGCCGGAAAAGCGGCTTCGCTCGGGGATGACGCCAACAAGAACCGTAACGATTGCGGGAATGAATATCAGGAACACACAATGAAACCATTCACAGTGCATCGCGGCCGCGTGGCGCCGCTCGACCGGGTCAATGTCGACACCGACCAGATCATCCCCAAGCAGTTTTTGAAGAGGATCGAGCGCACGGGCTTTGGCCAGTTTGTGTTTTACGACTGGCGGTTTGGTGCGGACGGAAAGAAGAACCCTGACTTCGTGCTGCACGAGCCACGCTACCAAGGCGCGAGCATTCTGGTCGCGGGGAAGAATTTCGGGTGCGGATCGTCGCGTGAGCATGCGGTGTGGGCTTTGGCCGACTTCGGCTTCCGCGCGGTGATCTCGTCTTCCTTCGCCGACATTTTCGCCAATAACAGCACGAAGAACGGCTTCCTCGCCGTACGGCTCCACGAAGGCGAAGTTGCACAACTGATGCGGCGGGCCCAGGAGAGCGACGACTACCGGCTCACGATCGACCTCGAACAATGCGAAGTGCGCGACGAGCAGGGATTCCGGGCGAAGTTCTCGGTTGACGAATTCATCCGCCATTGCTTGCTGAACGGCCTGGACGATATTGGGCTCACACTGCAGCATGAGGCGGAGATTGCGGCGTATGAAACGCTGCATCCTGCCCCCGCCACGCTCAAAGCGTCCTGACCGTCAACGGAAGTCAAAGCGAGTAAAGATTTGTAAAATCTCCGCCCCGGTCTCGACCTGTCATCGGACCGCAGTTTATGCTGGTAGGGCGCGGTTTTACTACAGCGACTGCATCTCTGGTTCCTACCTGAGCCACTCCAGGGGAGGCCCCCAATTGCGTGAAATTTCCTGCCTCCCGGGGGGAGAGTTGCCGAAACCGAGCCTACAATGCTTACGTCTAATACTTATACTTCCTGCCGAGCCTGTGTCGGAAAGAGAACGGCGACGGACGAACTTGTGAATATGACTCACTTTTCTAAGAGAAAATTATGCGTGACGACGGTGCGCGTTTGCCGGGTCGTGACGATTCTTGCCCTTGCGGCGGTTTGCATTTTCTTCAGCAGCTGCAGCAGCAGCGCCGACTCGAAGCAACAAAAGGCGCAGGCGGCGGCGCCCCGCGCCGTTTCGGTGGCGACTGCGCAAGTGCAGCGCCAAGACGTACCGGTCTACCTGACTGGCCTGGGCGCGGTGACGGCGTTCAATACCGCGAATATCAAGAGCCGCGTTGACGGACAGATCATGCGAGTGAACTTTCAGGAAGGGCAAACCGTCCACGAAGGAGACCTGCTGATCGAGATCGATGTGCGTCCTTACCAGGTTCAGCTGGAGCAGGTGCAGGCGCAACTCTTCAAGGATCAAGCGTCGCTTCGTGATGCCAAGCTGAATCTGGACCGTTACACGTCGCTGATTCCCTCCGGCAGTATTGCGCAGCAGCAGGTCGATACCCAGAAGGCCACCGTCGACCAACTGGATGGCCAGGTGCGCACGGATCAGGCGCAGATCGACAACGCCAAGCTGCAGATCGTTTACTCCCGCATCACAGCCCCGTTCACCGGGCGGGTCGGACTGCGGCAGGTCGATCCGGGCAACATTATTCACGCGACGGACACCAATCCCATGCTGATTCTCACGCAGTTGCAGCCGATTGCCGTGATCTTCACGCTGCCTGAGGATGTCCTGCCGACCGTGGCGCAGCACATGAAGCAGGGAACTCTCGAGGTAGATGCTCTCAGCCGCGACGACCAAACCAAGCTGGGCAAGGGCAAGCTGCTGACGATTGACAACCAGATTGATCCGACCACCGGCACGGCGAAGCTCAAGGCGGTCTTCAGCAACGAAGACAACCAGCTCTGGCCGAATCAGTTCGTAAACGCTAACTTGCTTCTGGAGACGCGAAAGAACAGCACAGTCGTGCCGACGGCCGCGATTCTGCGCGGTCCGCAGGGCACGTTTGTGTACGCGGTAAATTCCGACAAGACGGTGCAGGATCGCCCGGTCACGGTCTCGCTCACCCAGGGAGATACCACGGTCATCACGGCCGGACTCAATCCCGGCGACATAGTGGTGACCGACGGCCAGGACAAACTGCAAAGAGGCAGCCGCATTGAGCCGCGCAGCGCGGGACCGAGCGGCGGACGGCGTTCGACGCCGGATACTGGCGCGGACCAAGCTTCAGGAACTCCAGCTTCAGGTAATTCAGCTTCAGGTAGCCCAGCTTCATGAGTCCTTCACGATTATTCATTCTCCGGCCGGTCGCAACCACGCTGCTCATGGTCGGCGTGCTTCTCGTGGGATGGGTTGCGTTCATGCAACTGCCCGTCTCGGCGCTGCCGGAGGTCGACTATCCAACCATTCAAGTGGTGACTTTCTATCCCGGGGCCGATCCCGACGTGATGGCTTCGTCGGTCACGTCTCCGCTGGAACGGCAATTCGGCCAGGTGCCCGGCCTGAGCCAGATGACTTCGACCAGTTCGTTTGGCAGTTCGGTCATCACGCTGCAGTTCGGCCTCGATCAGAATATCGATGTGGAAGAGCAGCAGGTGCAGGCTGCGATCAACTCCGGCTCGACGTATTTGCCGGCCGACCTGCCGAATCCTCCCGTCTATAACAAGGTCAATCCGGCCGACGCGCCGATTCTCACGCTGGCGCTGACTTCCGATTCCCTGCCTTTGTCGAAGGTGGAAGATCTCGCGGACACTTCGCTGGCGCAGAAAATCTCGCAACTGCCGGGAGTGGGGCTCGTCTCGATCAGCGGGGGGCAGAAGCCGGCGGTGCGCATTCAGGCCAACCCGACTGCGCTGGCTTCCTACGGGTTGAGTCTGGAAGACCTGCGCGCGGCGCTGGTTCAGGCGAACGTGGATCAAGCCAAGGGCGTGATCGACGGCGTGCGGCAGTCCTACACCATCGGCGCCAACGATCAGCTTTTCACCAGTGAACAGTACAAGCCCATTGTCATTGCCTATCACAACGGCGCACCCGTGAGGATCAGCGACATCGCGAACGTCATCGACGGGACAGAGAATAAGCGGCTCGCCGCGTGGATGAATCTGACGCCGGCGGTGATCGTGAACATCCAGCGCCAGCCGGGCGCCAACATCATCAGCGTGGTCGACCGGATCAAGAAGCTGCTGCCGCAGCTGCAGGCTTCGCTGCCCTTGGCGGTGAAAGTGCAGATTCTGACCGACCGGACTACCACGATCCGCGCCTCTGTCAAGGACGTGGAATTTGAATTGATGCTGTCCATTGCGCTGGTCGTGCTGGTGGTTTTCTTGTTCCTGCGGAATCTTGCTGCGACCGTAATTCCGAGCGTAGCGGTCCCACTCTCGCTGATCGGAACCTTCGGCGTGATGTATCTGCTCGGTTACAGCCTGAATAACCTGACGCTGATGGCATTGACGATCTCCACCGGCTTCGTGGTGGATGACGCCATCGTCATGATCGAGAACATCGACCGGTACCTGGAAGCAGGAGATTCCCCGCTGGACGCCGCCTTGAAAGGTGCGGGACAGATCGGGTTCACGATTGTTTCGCTGACCGTTTCTCTGATTGCGGTGCTAATCCCGCTGCTGTTCATGGGGGACATTGTGGGGCGCCTGTTCCGCGAGTTCGCGGTCACGCTGGCCGTCACGATTCTGGTCTCGGCGGGAGTTTCGCTGACTCTCACGCCCATGATGTGCGCCAAACTCCTGAAGCATCGCAAGGAAAGCGAGAAGGGCCGCTTCTACGAGATCACTGAGGATTACTACAACCGCATCATCGCGTTCTACGGACGCACCGTGAAAATGGTACTGCAACATCAGACCGCGACACTCTTGGTGACGTTCGGAACGCTGGTTCTTACGCTCTTTTTGTACGTGATCGTGCCCAAGGGATTTTTTCCGGTGCAGGATACAGGAGTGATTCTGGGAGTATCGGAAGCGCCCGATTTCATTTCCTTTGACGCCTTGGCGCAGCGCCAGCAGGAACTGGCGAAAATCATTTTGCAGGACAAGGCCGTCGACAGCCTCTCCTCGTTCATCGGAGTGGACGGCACGAACACAACCCCGAACGAGGGCCGCATCCAGATCAATTTGAAGCCGCGCGACAACCGCTCGGACGATGCTTCCACGATCATTCGGCGACTGCAGCCCCAACTGGAGAAGGTCCAGGGCATTACGCTCTACATGCAACCGGTGCAGGATCTCACGGTCGAAGATCGCGTGAGCCGCACCCAGTTCCAGTATTCCATCGAAGATGCCGACGCGCAGGAGCTGGCGCAGTGGACACCGAAGCTGGTGGCCAAGCTGCAGACCTTGCCCGCGTTGACCGACGTGGCCACGGATCAACTTAACAACGGGCTCAAGACGAACGTCACCATTGACCGGGACACTGCGTCGCGGCTGGGAATTTTCCCCCAGGCCATCGACAACACGCTGTATGACGCGTTCGGACAGCGGCAGGTTTCGACCATGTTTACGCAGTTGAACCAGTACCACGTGATCCTCGAGGTTCTCCCGAGTTTCGCGCAGACTCCCGAGGCTCTGAAAGATATTTACATCCGTCCCAGCACGGTGACGGTGAACACGGGCGCGCCTACGGCCAACGGCGCGGCGGTGACCACCAGCGGTGCGCCGGTTCCGATCTCGACGTTCACGCGGATGAAGTCGAGCAATGCCTCGCTGGCCAACAACCACCAAGGGCAGTTCCCCGTGGTGACGCTCTCGTTCAATCTGGCACCGGGATCCTCGCTGGGAGACGCGACCAAGGCGATCCAGCAGGCGGAGAAAGATATCCAGTTACCTCCCAGCATCCATGCGGCTTTTCAGGGGACGGCCGCGGCGTTTCAGAATTCACTGGCGTCCGAGCCCTACCTGATTCTGGCGGCCGTGATCACGGTCTACATCGTGCTTGGCGTTCTGTATGAAAGTTACATCCACCCCATCACGATTCTTTCCACCCTGCCTTCGGCGGGTGTGGGTGCGATTCTGGCCCTGATGATCACGGGGAATGACTTAACCGTGGTGGCGCTGATCGGCATCATCCTGCTGATCGGCATTGTGAAGAAGAACGCCATCATGATGATTGACTTCGCGCTCGAGGCGGAACGCGAAGAGCATAAACCGCCGGAGGAAGCGATTTATCAGGCGTGCCTGCTGCGTTTCCGGCCCATCATGATGACCACGATGGCGGCGCTGCTCGGCGGACTGCCGCTGGCCTTGGGATCGGGAACCGGGGCGGAACTGCGCCGACCCCTCGGCATCACGATTGTCGGAGGATTGCTGCTCAGCCAGTTGCTCACGCTGTACACGACCCCGGTGGTGTATCTGTGGTTTGACCGGCTGGCGCATCGCTTCTCGCGCTACCGGATCGGCAATCCCATTCCGCACGAGCCCATGTCGGCGGAGTAGACATACTGGTTAGAAGATGAGCATTTCGTCTCCATTTATCCGGCGCCCCATTGGCACGTCGTTGTTGGCGATGGCGTTGCTGCTGTCGGGAATCCTGGCCTTCAATTTTCTCCCGGTAGCTTCCCTGCCCAGGGTGGACTTTCCCGTGATTGGCGTCGGCGCGGGTCTGCCGGGCGCGGACCCGCAGACCATGGCGTCCGCAGTGGCAACGCCGCTGGAAAGGCAGTTCGGGCGCATCGCCGCCGTAAACCAAATGACTTCTTCGAGTCAGCTGGGCACGACCAGTATTACGCTGCAGTTTGATCTCAACCGGAATATCGATGCCGCCGCGCGCGACGTGCAAGCTTCCATCAACGCGGCACGCAGCCAACTTCCCGCGAACTTGCCCAGCAATCCGAGCTACCGCAAGGCGAACCCGGCGGACGCGCCCATCCTCATTCTCGCGTTGACATCGGACACTCTGACGGTGCCGGTGATGTACGACGCGGCGGATTCCATTCTGTCGCAGAAGTTGGCGCAGGTAGACGGCGTGGGCCAGGTCTTCGTGGGCGGAGCGGCGCAGCCCGCGGTGCGCGCGGAAGTAAACCCTACTTTATTGAACAAGCTGGGTGTGGGACTCGACACGGTTCGCAATGCACTCAGCGCGGCGAATGCGAACACTGCCAAGGGACAGGTTTCCGACGGTGCGAGGTCCTACTCGCTTACCGATACCGATCAACTCTTCACGGCGGACCAGTATCGGCCGCTAATTATTTCCTACAACAACGGCGCGGCCGTCAGACTGGGAGACGTAGCCGACGTGCGCGATGCGGTTTCTGATGTCCGCAACATTGGACTGGCCAATGGCAAGCCCAGCGTTCTGATCATTGTGTTCCGGCAGCCGGGCGCCAACATCATCGAGACGGTTGACCGCGTACGGGCGCTGATGCCTTTCCTGCAATCCTCGATTTCACCGGCCATCAAGCTCACGATTGCGATGGACCGCACGGTAACCGTGCGCGCTTCCGTGAAAGACATTGAGACCACGCTGATCATTTCGATCATTCTCGTGATCCTGGTGGTGTTCGCGTTTCTGCGCACTCTTCGGGCCACAATTATTCCCAGTATTGCCGTGCCGCTTTCGCTGGTTGGAACGTTCGGCGGAATGTACCTGCTGGGCTATAGCCTGGACAATCTGTCGTTGATGGCACTGGCGATTTCGACCGGCTTCGTGGTGGATGACGCGATCGTCGTGCTGGAGAACATCACCCGCTACGTGGAGCACGGCATGGACGCCGTGCAGGCGGCGTTCAAAGGTGCCGCCGAAATTGGATTTACTGTCGTCTCGATGAGCGTATCTCTGGTGGCCGTGTTCATTCCGCTGCTGATGATGGGCGGGATTGTGGGACGGTTGTTCCGGGAGTTCGCGGTGACGTTGAGTATCGCGATCGGCGTTTCACTGATGGTTTCGCTGACCACCACGCCAACCATGTGCGCGAAGTTCCTGCGGCCGCCTAAGGAAGAGAAGCGCAACTTCTTCTACCGCTGGAGCGAATGGGTTTTTGATCGGCTCCTGGCGAGCTACAGCCGCTCGCTGACGTGGGTGCTGGCGCACCAGCCGGTGACGCTGGTGGTAACCATCCTGGTGGCATGCCTGAGCGTCTACCTGTACGTCATCGTACCCAAGGGCTTTTTCCCGCAGCAGGACACGGGACGCATCATGGGAGCTGTGATGGCGGCGCAGGATATCTCGTTCCAGTCCATGAGCGACAAGATGCGGCGCTATGTCAACATCGTGATGAAAGATCCGGCGGTCGACACGGTCGTCGGCTTTGCCGGTGGAAACACCGCCCTCAACCAGGGCCGGTTCTTCATGATGCTGAAGCCGCTGGAACAGCGCAGCGATTGCCAGACAAAGCATTTCTGGCAGAGCTGTCCCATTGTGACGGCGGATGATGTCATCAACCGCCTTCGCGGCAAGCTCGCCGTGGTGCCGGGTGCGACGCTGATTCTGCAGTCGGCCCAGGACCTCACGATCGGCGGGCGCTTTGGCAACGCGCAGTACCAGTACACTCTGCAGAGTGCAAGCCTGGACGATCTAAACAACTGGGCACCGCGTTTACTTCAGAAACTGAAGAGCCTGCCGGAACTGCGCGACCAAAACTCGGACCAGCAAGATAAGGGATTGCAGGCTAAACTCGTCATCGATCGCGATACGGCGAGCCGCTTGGGGATCACAGCGCAGACTCTCGACAATGCCCTCTACGACGCGTTCGGACAACGGCAGGTTTCGACGATGTACCGGCCGCTCAACCAGTATCACGTGGTCATGGAGGTTGCGCCACAATTCCAGCAGACTCCCGAAGCTCTGCAAAACATCTATTTGCGCTCCACGAGCGGAACGCCGGTGCCATTGGCAGCGTTTACGCACTATGAGCCGTCAAACACACCGCTGGCGGTGAATCACCAGGGGCAGGTGCCATCGGTCACGATCTCATTCAACCTGGCACCGGGAGTTTCTCTCGGCCAGGCAACGCAGGCGATTGAGAATGCCGAGCGCACCATCGGCTTTCCGCCGACGATTGCAGCCAGCTTTCAGGGCACGGCCGCGGCTTTTCAGGATTCACTCTCCAGCGAGCCCATCCTGATTCTGACCGCCCTGATCACGGTCTATATCGTGCTCGGTATGCTGTACGAGAGCTACATTCATCCCATCACGATTCTGTCGACTCTGCCATCGGCGGGCGTCGGCGCGCTGCTGGCGCTGCTTTTGACGCACAACGAATTGAACGTGATTGGTACGATCGGCATCATCCTGCTGATTGGCCTGGTGAAGAAGAACGCCATCATGATGATCGACGTGGCCCTGGACGTCGAACGCACGCAGGGCAAGAAGCCGGTGGAGGCGATTTACGAAGCGTGTATACTCCGTTTCCGGCCCATCATGATGACGACCATGGCGGCGCTGCTGGGCGGGCTGCCCCTGGCGTTGGGCAGGGGGACTGGTTCCGAATTGCACCGGCCGTTGGGGATCACAATTGTGGGCGGGCTGACGGTGAGCCAGATGCTGACCCTCTTCACGACGCCGGTGGTTTACGTGTATCTTGACCGGTTGCGACTGGCCTTGCGGGGCGGCGAAGAGAAGTCCCTGCCCGAAGCTTCATCCTCCGGCAGTCCACGCCCGAGTCCCGCTCATTGACCGGTCCGCGTCGACCAGGCCTTCATCCCCAAGCAGCAAGCGGGATAGACTGGAAGCCTCGTGCAACCTTGCCGGAGAAATTTGGCATCGCAAGGCTATGAGGACCGCATGTTTGCTGCGCAAGGGACAGTTTGTCCCGTATGATAGGAGCTACCAGTAATACTGCTTGAGCGATAAATTCGACCCGAGTATTGCCGGGTGCCAGCGAATTTCCGATTTTTCGTTTTCGACAAATTCCTTCAGGAGTCACGGATGCTACAGAAAGCAGCGGCTCTGTTGTTGGTTTGCGCAAGCATGGCCACATGGGTAGGCTGTGGGTCTACGAGCAGTCATTATCTGTTCGCGGCAATACCCACGTCGAATGAGATCGTTGTGTTCCGCGAAGACCCGAACTCGGGTGTGCTCACGCAACTTACGGGAAGTCCCGTCACCGCGGGCCAGGCAGTTCAGTCCCTTGTGATCCATCCCTCAGGCAAGTATTTTTACGCCGCAAACTCCGGCGAGGGCGACATCTCTTTGTTTACGATCTCGTCCAACGGCGCGATCTCGGAAGTTACGCCGCGAACCAGCGTCTCGCCGAACGGCGTCGCTCCCACGGTGCTGGCCATGGACTCTTCAGGAAGCTATCTTTACGTCGGCAATTCCGGATCCTTTAACATTTCGGTGTTTTCCATCGGTGCCAGCACAGGCTTTCTGACCCCGGTGGGCACGCCCTTCCCAGTTGGAATCATTCCGCTCAACATGACACTGTCGCCATCCGGAGGATTTCTCTACGTAACGGGTAGCACCTCAGGTGGGGGCGGCGCACCCCAGGGAATCATCGAAGCCTATAGTGTGACCCAGGGAATTCCTGCTGTGGTTACGGGCTCGCCGTTCTTCACAGGAGTGAACCCTTACGGGTTGGCTATCGCCTCCGGCGGCGGTTTTCTTTACACCGGCAACAACATCGATAATTCCATCTCGGAATTCAGCATCAACTCAGGTGGGGCGCTAACGCAGCTTGCCAATTCTCCCCTGGGAACGCAATATTCCGGGCCGGTCGCGCTGCAGGTCTCCAAGTCCGGCAACTATCTTTACGTAGCCAATCAAGCCTCCTCGAATGTTACCGGATACTCGATCGGTTCCGATGGCGCCCTCACGGGGCTGCCGAGTTCGCCGTTTGGAACGGCCGCGATTCCTGGCGCTCTTGCAACCGATTCTGGCGGGAAGTATTTGTTTGTTGGGAACCAGAAGACCCCTGTGATTCAGTCTTTCAGTCTGGATCCCGGGAGCGGAACGCTTACCTCGGTCTCATCGTACGGCGTCCCCGGTACGCCGACTTCGATCGTAATAACCCCTTAGCGGAATGGACACGGCCCTCCAAATCGAATTGGCCGAACGCGCGTCGGAACGCTACGCCAAGCGAGTCAACCCAGAATGGGTGCGGCTTCTCGACCTGCTGCAGATGAACGTCCGCTATGAGCGGTGCGTGGGCGTGGAACTGTTCACCGACGGAGGCAAGCACATTCTCGATTTCCTCTCCGGATACTGCGTCCACAATGTTGGCCACAATCATCCGGACGTAGTACGCGCGCTGCTGAGTGAACTGGAGCGGTGCGGTCCAGCGATGATTCAGACGCACGTCGCGGATCTTGCCGGGGAGTTGGCTGAGAAATTGTGCGACCGTGCCGGTGGCCGTTTGGCCAAGGCTTTCTTCTGTTCTTCGGGAAGCGAGGGTGTGGAAGCAGCCATTAAGTTTGCGCGGGCTCATACCCGGCGCGCAGGCATACTCTCGGCCGAACACGCGTTCCACGGCCTGACCTGCGGGGCGCTGTCGCTCATGAGCGACAAGTTCTGGACCGAAGGATTTGGGCCGCTGCTTCCGCAAACCGCGGTAGTCCCCTTCGGAAACCTAGCCGCGTTGGAGCGCGAACTCAAGACCAAACGCTTTGCGGCGTTTATCGTCGAGCCGGTTCAATCGGAGGCTGGGGTCCGCGTCCCGGATACAGACTACCTGCGCAGCGCAGAGTCGCTGTGCCGGCGCTACGGCACGCTGTTCGTGCTCGACGAAGTGCAGACCGGAATGTACCGCACCGGACCTTTTCTTGCCGCACACCACTTCCGAGTTGAACCGGACATGGTCATCCTGGCCAAGGCGATGAGCGGAGGATTGGTGCCCTGCGGCGCCGTGCTGATGTCAGATGCGGTGTGCAATTCGATTTACTCGTCTCTGCCGCGGGCATTTGTTCATACGTCCACCTTCAGTGAAAACAGCCTAGCCATGCGTGCGGCGCTTGCGACGCTCGATGTTCTGGAGGGTGAAGAACTGGGCCAGCGCTCGATCGAAGCCAGCAACTATCTGCAGTCGCGGTTGAGGGAAGCGCTCCGAGATTTCGATATGGTGAAGGAAGTCCGCGGGGTTGGATTGCTGATGGGCATTGAATTTCAGGCTCCGAGCCAGCTTCGCCTGCGAATTCCTTATCAGGCGTTCGCCGCCGTTCATCCCGCGATGTTCGGGCAGATCGTGGTGATGCGGCTGTTTCGCGATTTCGGTTTCCTGACGCAAATCTGCGGAAACAATTTTATGGTGCTGAAAGTTGCTCCACCATTGGTGGTGACCGACCGGCAACTCGATGCGTTCGTGGTGGCGATTCGAGACGTGGTGGAGATCGCCCATTCGCCTGGAGTTTTCTGGTCTGAGGCCCTGGGATTGGCGCGGCGCGCTTTCCGCAGTTAGGCGTTCGACCTACGCCCGCGGCCCCAAATTAACAAACGGTTGACAATTGAACCCAGGGGCACTGGAACAATACGCTAAACGGTACGCAACCCGCGGGTACAACCGCAGACAGCGACCTATCATCTAAGCCTTAAGCCACGATGTCCGGCAGGTGATGGCGCTGACGCCGTGCCAGGACCAGGATCCACACTAATGAAAATAGCCGGCGCCGCGAGCGCCTTCCCTAAGCATTACTATTCTCAGAAATTTCTGCTGGAGAAACTCCAGGAATACTGGGGCGACCAACTGAGGAATCCGGCGATGCTGGCACGCTTGCACCGAAACGTCGCCGTGGAAGGCCGCCATCTGGTCATGCCACCCGAGAAGTACTACGCGATGACCACCTGGGGTCAGGCGAACGACGTCTGGATTCAATGCGCTCAAGAATTGGGCGAACAGGCGCTCTGCCGCGCCCTGCACCATGCCGGGCTCGAGCCCAGCCAACTGGGTGCGCTGTTCTTTACTTCCGTCACCGGCGTCTCGAGTCCTTCCATCGACGCCCTGCTGATCAACCGCATGGGCCTGCCGGTAAATATCAAGCGTGTCCCGATTTTCGGACTGGGCTGCGTTGCCGGAGCGGCCAGAATTGGGCGCGCAGCGGACTATGTGCGCGCCTATCCGTCGCAAGCGGCCGCGCTCGTGTCGGTGGAGCTTTGCTCTCTGACCATTCAACGCGACGATCTCTCGGTGGCGAATCTGATTTCCTCAGGCCTCTTTGCGGATGGCTCGGCCGCCGTCATTGTTACGGGTGATGATCTGAACGCGACCGGGCCCGATATTGTGGCAACTCGATCGGTCTTCTATCCTGACACTGAGGAGATGATGGGATGGAACATCACCGAGAAGGGCTTCCGCATCACGCTCTCGCCGGAAGTGCCCGTGCTGATTCGCGAGCATCTGGGACATGACGTGGACGCGTTCCTCGCCGACCACGGACACAAACGCAGTGACATTGGAAGTTGGGTGCTGCATACCGGCGGGCCGCGGGTGCTGGAGGCGACGGCGGCGGCGCTCGACCTTCACGATGGCCAACTTGACGCTTCCTGGGATTGCCTGAAAAAAGTTGGGAACCTTTCTTCCGCTTCGGTTTTGGTGGTGTTGGAAGATGTCATGAAGAACCGGCGTCCGGAACCCGGCACGCTGGGAGTGCTGGCTGCGATGGGTCCGGGATTTTGTTCCGAGCTTGTACTTTTGCAGTGGTGAGGTTCGCAGTTGCTGAATTCAACTGACGTATTCGTAATCGGTGGTGGTCCCGCAGGACTGGCGGCAGCGATTGCCGCGCGGCAGCAGGGGTTTCGCGTCGTTGTGGCCGATGGCGCACAGATGCCGATCGACAAGCCCTGCGGCGAAGGTCTGATGCCAGACGGGCTCGCAGCGCTAGAGAGACTCGGAGTCTCGCTCGAGCCAGAAACTTTTTATCCTTTCCTCGGTATTCGTTTTCTCGCCGCCGGACTTGCAGTCGATGCGGCGTTTCCTCAGGGAGCCTGGGGCATGGGCGTGCGGCGAACCGTGCTGCACCGCCTTATCGCGGAGCGGGCCGCCAGTTCGGGAATCGAGTTTTTGTGGCAGACTCCCGTGACCGGCATTACAGCGGATGCAGTTCAGTTGGGAAGCCACCAGGTGAGCGCCCGCTGGATTATTGGAGCCGATGGCGGCAACTCGCGGGTGCGGCGCTGGACGCAGCTCGATGCTTTTCGCAAGCGTGATTGCCGTTATGCCTTCCGGCAGCACTATCGCGTGGCGCCGTGGACCGACTGCATGGAACTTCATTGGGGCCGGCTCGGAGAAATTTACGTCACGCCGGTTTCGAAAGATCAAGTCTGCGTCGCACTGATTTCTCGCGATCCCAAATTACGGCTGACAGAAGCGTTGAAACGGTTCCCGGAATTGCAGGCCCGGCTCGACGGCGCGGATGTTTCGTCCACCGAGCAAGGCGCGCTGACGGCCACGTGCAAGCTGAAACGCGTGAGTCGCGGAAACGTTGCTCTGATCGGAGATGCTTCCGGAACAGTCGATGCCATCACCGGCGAAGGACTCTGCCTCGCTTTCAGCCAGGCGATGGTGTTGGCGGATTGCCTGCGCAGGGAAGATCTAGCTCGTTACGAGCGCGAGCATCGCCGGCTTGCATTGCGGCCTCTGCTGATGGCCCGCTTGCTGCTGCTGCTCGATCGACGTCCTCGGCTGCAACGTCGTACACTGCAAGCCTTCCAGAAACGCCCGGAGGTTTTCCGGCGATTGCTGGAGCTGCATGTCGGCGTGTTGTCGCCCCTGCATCTTGCGTTGGATGGTCTGACTCTGGGATGGGGATTATTAACCGCATAACGGCATGAACCTCACGACTTATAAGCCCTACCAGGTGGGGGCAGTTCTGATTCTGCTGGCCGCTACGGTCCTCTCCGCGGCGGCCCAGGATACGGCCTTCCAGCTGGATCCCGTGCAAACGTCCGTCGAGTTCACTTTGGGCGATGTGCTTCACACCGTGCGCGGAACGTTTCATTTGAAGCATGGAGCACTGCAGTTCGAGCCGGCCTCGGGAAAACTCTCAGGCGAGATTGTGGTCGACGCCAAGAGCGGCGAAAGCGGCAGCGGCATGCGTGACCGCAAGATGCATAAGGAAATTCTGGAGAGCGAGCGCTATCCGGAAATTGCTTTTCGCCCGGACAGGATTGAAGGCACCGTCGCGGCTCAGGGGAAATCTTCCGTCAAGGTTCACGGCATGTTCAACATTCACGGCGTAGACCGTGAAATCACGGTACCCGCCGAGGTGGAGATGTCTGCGGACCGTTGGACTGCGACGGTTCACTTCACCGTTCCCTATGCGAAGTGGGGAATGAAAAATCCGAGCACGTTGTTCCTGCGAGTGAACGATTCGGTGGAGATTGATCTGGTGGCGGCCGGGAGCGTCGCGAAACCGGCTGCGGTCAGTTCCAGTCAATAGCCATCCTGCGGGACCATCCCTTTTCCTTCCGTACACTCGTAGCAGCGGCCCGCCGCAAGATTCTTGAATTCTTCCGTTCGCCCGCTCGGCCAATCGATCAGTACGCGTTCGATGCGGTCGCGCTTTTCCAAGCCAAAGGTCACGGGAAGTTCGGACTGCGACAAGTAACTGGAGCCGCCTTTCACCACGCGAGACTGCGTCAAGCCCCCGACAAAGACGCGTACGACTGCGCCGATCCCATCGCGGTTTGACTTTGTCCCCACTAAACGAAAACGGATACTTCGATTGCCGCTGAGTTGATCGTTGCGATAGAGATACGCCGGCCCGTTGTTGGTGGTGAGCAGCAGATCGAGGTCGCCGTCACGATCGAAGTCGGCGTAGGCAAGCCCGCGGCCCACCTTCGGTTGGTCGAAGTCTCCGCCAACTTCTGCCGCGACCTCGCGAAAACTTCCCTTGCCACGATTGAGAAAGAGTTCGGGCGGCTGGGCATATCCCACATTGCCGCGGATATTGCGCACGGTCTCATCGATATGCCCGTTGGCCACGGCGAAGTCGAGCCAGCCATCGAGATTCACGTCCAGAAACGCGCAGCCAAAGCCGAGGCTATTCCTGGAGGCGATGCCCACGCCGGATTGCGGCGCAATGTCTTCGAAACTCTTGCCGCTCATGCGGTAGAGTCCGATCATTTCGTTGTCGAAGTTGGTGATGGCGACCCCAGGCGTGCCCGAGTTATCGAAATCGGCCACGTCGACCCCCATGCCCGCACGAGCCTTCCCTTCGGTGCTGAAAGCGAGTCCGGTTTCCACCGCAGCGTCCTTGAAGGTCCCATTGCGCTGGTTGCGGTAGAGCTTGTTGGGCTGGGTGTCGTTGGCGACGAGCAGGTCGGGCCAGCCATCATTTTTATTGTCGAACAGCGCCACTCCCAGCGACTTGGAGCTACTGTCGAAAATTCCGCTCGCCGCCGTGACATCTTCGAACGTGCCGTCGCCTCGATTATGGAACAGCCAGCATGTGGCGCCGCGATACGCTTCGGGGGTGCAGTACGATTTGTGCTTTCCGTCGAGGCTGCAGAACACGTCGTGTTCCGGGGACCACTTCACGTAGTTGCAGACGAAAAGATCGAGCAGCCCGTCGCGGTCGTAGTCAAACCACAATGCGGACGTGCTGAATCCCTCGCGCTTCCCCAATCCGCTGCTGCTGGTGACCTCGACAAACGTTCCTTTCCCCGTGTTGCGGAACAGTCGATTCTGTCCCACGCAGGTAATCAGAATGTCAGGGAAGCCGTCGTTGTTGTAATCGCCGACCGCAACGCCCATGCCGTACATTTCGACATCGAGCCCCGCATGCGTCGTCACGTCGGTGAACGTGCCATTTCCGTTGTTGTGATAGAGGCGCAGGGTAGTGCGACGCTTCTTATGGGCCGGCCAGTCAGTGCCGTTGATCAGCAGAATGTCCTGCCATCCGTCGCGGTCATAGTCGAGGAAAGCGCACCCGGAGCCGAGAGTTTCAGGCAGATACTTACCGCCGAAGGCTCCGCTGTTGTGCTGGAACAGGATTCCCGCCGGGCTGGTCACGTCCGTGAACCGAAAGCCCGGAGAAGCCGCTGCTCCCGTCTGCCACGTCAGAGCCTGCACGCGAGGTAACTGCGACCAACCCGCCAGTCCCGCCATCCCCCATAGGAAAGACCTGCGATTCACGGAACGTTCACCAACCCAGCGCGAATCGCATAGACAACTAGTTCCGCGGTCTTATGAATCCCCAGGGAATTCATGATGTTCGCGCGATGAACCGCAACCGTGTTGGCGCTCAGATCGAGCGCCGTCGCAATTTCCTTGTTCGATTTGCCGTCGACAATCATCTGCAACACTTCGAGTTCCCGCTGCGTGAGCGCGGCGTTCCGCTCACCTTTCAGCACCGACCTCTGTTCGACCTGCGGATCGAATACCGTTTCTCCGGCGGCCACCTTGCGGATAGCTGCTCCGAGTTCCAGGTCCATCGCGTTCTTGAGAACGTATCCCTTGGCCCCAGCTTCGATCGCCTGCCGCACCCAGGTGCTCTCCGTATGCATGCTGAGCATAAGAACCGCGGTGTTTGGCGAATCTTCCATGATCTGCCGCGTGGCTTGCAGGCCGTTCATGCCCGGCAAAGCGCAGTCCATCACCACGACCTGGGGATGAAGTTCTTTCGCGAGCCTGATGGAATCCTCGCCGTTGCCCGCTTCGCCCACCACTTCCATGTCGGACTCATCTTCCAGCATGCGGCGAAAACCTCGCCGCACCAGGCTGTGATCATCCACCAGCAACACTGTGATCTTCTTTTCCATAAGACTCCGCTTTCTCCCTGGGAACTGCCAGATGAACCCGGGTTCCACCTTCCGTGGGACGCGAAAAAACAATCTGCCCGCCCATTAACTCAGAACGCTCACGCATCGCCACCAAGCCAATCCCACGCTTGTTCGGACGCTCCGCAAACCCGACTCCATGATCTTCCACTTCCAACTCAAGCGCATCGGGCAAAAAACGCAAACACACCCACGCCGCCTTCGCGCCCGAATGCCGCGCCACATTGTTCAGCGCTTCCTGCAAGACGCGGTACACGTGGACGCCGGCACCGCCATCCACGGGAAACGGCACCCCTTGCTTCTCATAGGATATGGCAATCCCGGTTTGTCTTTCTATGGTAGGGATGTACCAGTCGAGCGTACTCTCGAGTCCGGCTTCATCCAGCATCACCGGATGCAACGCCTGCGAGAGACTGCGAACCTTCTCCAACGTAGTCTGCACGACCTGGAGAACTTCCTTCAAATCCGCTCGGAGCGACGATCCCTCTGGCGCGTGTGTTCCGGCGCGGCGGAGCATTGAGCCGACGGCGGTGAGAATCTGTCCAAACTCATCATGCAGTTCGCGGGAGATGTAACGCAGCGTGGATTCCTGAGCGGCGATCAGCTTTTGGGCCAGTTCGCTGCGACGCTCGGAAACCTCGGCCAGGCGCGCGAACAGCCGCCGGTTCCACCGAATCACCGAGAGACCGTTCAACAGGATCGCCAGCAGAGTTGCGGCCAGAAACACGTAGACCTGCTTTTGCACGCGGTCATAAATCTGAACGATGCGCTGGCCGGCTTGCTCCTCATTCTCGCTGTTTTGCACCAGCAACCGGGCGACGGCGGTGCTCAGGGCTGCCTGCCGCTCCTGGAGGGAAAGCTGAATCTGTTCGCGCGCCTCCTTTTCCTTGCCATCTTGCGCGAGAGCAAACACTCGATCGACGGCATCCCAGAACTGGCTAAAATTCCCTGCAAGAAAGGCACTCTGCTCCGGAGTTCGGCCCGCTGAGGCAAATCCCGCCTCCAGCCGCATGGCGTCGTCCAGATCGGTCCGAATCCGCTGGAACTGCGCCGACCAGGCCGTCAGAGGATAGGGCTCATCACTGCTCACCATGTCGCGCATGGCCACCGCAAGCAGGTTGAGATCGTTCTGGATTCGCAGCAATTGCAGCGAATCCTTGCGGTTGCGATCCACCAACTCGGTCTGCAATTTGCGCAGTCCGGTCACCTGCCACGTGATATAGGCCGAATACGCCACTACCGCAGACAGCGTGATGAGCAGGCCCAGCAACAGGCCCAGGGTCGGTGATCGGTCGGGCGGAGACGGGCGGGACACGCCCCGAGCATACAACGTTGGCATAGCGCCTGTCACAGGGCAGCGGTCGCCCGGCGCCGCGACCGCAGATGTGGGACAATGCAGTAATAATGAAGCGAATCGGGGTCCTACGGAGTCAAACAGTAGATTGAGTTCTCCAGCGAAAGAAGCCGCGAAGCCTCCGAAGATCCAGCGCCTGAAGGCCGTTTGGCCGGAAGTCTGGAAGCTAATGCACCCGCGCCGCGGGCTGCTCGCGCTCGGCTTTGTACTGATGGTGATCAATAAGATCGCCGGATTCGTGCTGCCGTATTCTTCGAAATTCCTGATCGACAACGTGGTTGGCAAACATCAGACAGGCCTGCTGCGGCCTCTGGTGTTTTCGGTGTTATTGGCGACGCTTGTGCAAGGCGTCACTTCCTTTTCCCTGACACAGTTGCTGTCGAAGGCGGCCCAACGCCTGATTGCCGACCTTCGCGAGCAAGTGCAGGCGCACATTTCGCGCCTCCCCGTAGCTTTTTACGACGCCAACAAAGCAGGCGCCCTGGTGTCACGCATCATGAGCGACGTAGAAGGCGTCCGCAATCTGCTGGGAACGGGCCTGGTGGACTTTGCGGGAGGATTGGTCGCGGCTGGTATTGCGCTCGCGTTGCTGCTCCGCATCAGTGCTCCGCTCACGCTGATCGCGGTCGGTTCGCTCGGCTGTTTTGCATTTGCGCTGAACCGGGCTTTCGCGACGATCCGTCCCATCTTCCGCGAACGCGGCAAGATCAATGCTGAAGTTACCGGGCGTCTCACGGAATCACTGGGCGGCGTTCGGGTCATTAAGGGTTATCACGCCGAAGAGCGCGAAGAGAAGATTTTTGCCGCTGGAGTGCGCCGCCTGCTCGATAACGTCATGCGTACCTTGACGGCGACGTCTCTGATGGGCCTTTCCGCCAGCGTACTGTTGGGCGTGGTCGGAGCCGCCACCATGTACGTTGGCGGTCGTCAGATGGCGGCCCATACGCTTACAGCGGGCAGTTATTTTTCCTATAACTTCCTGCTCGTATTCTTGATCGCCCCGGTCATGCAGGTGGTATCTATCGGCACTCAATTGACGGAGGCACTGGCTGGTTTAGAGCGGACTCAGGAGATCATGGCGGAACGCCCCGAGGATCAGGATCCGAAGCGCGCCGTGCAGCTTCGCGATATCGTCGGCACGGTTGAGTTCGAGAATGTGACGTTCAGCTACGACGGCATCCACGACGTTCTGCGCGACATTTCTTTCCGCTCCGAGCCGGGAACCGTGACTGCCCTCGTCGGCTCGTCAGGATCGGGCAAATCAACGACCATCGGATTGATCTCGGCTTTCTACGTGCCTTCGAAAGGCACGGTTCGCGTGGACGGTGTCGACTTGAGCACGGTGCGCCTCGACTCTTTTCGCACGCGGCTGGGGGTCGTCCTACAGGAATCGTTCTTGTTCGATGGGACGATCCGGGACAATGTCGCCTTCTCGCGGCCCGATGCCAGCGAAGAAGAAATCATGCGCGCATGCCGCATCGCCCGCGTCGACGAGTTCGCCGAGTCGTTTGCCGACAAGTACGCAACCATCGTGGGTGAGCGTGGCGTGAAACTGTCGGGTGGCCAGCGGCAACGGATCTCGATCGCCCGCGGGATTCTGGCGGAGCCGCGCATCTTGATTCTGGATGAAGCAACTTCCAGCCTCGATTCGGAATCGGAACAGATGATCCAGCAAGGTCTTTCCTACCTGATGCAGGGCCGCACTACGTTCGTGATCGCGCACCGGCTTTCGACCATTCGCCGCGCCGACCAGATCATGGTGATGGAACAGGGACAAATCGTAGAGCGGGGAACGCACGCCCAGCTTTACGCAGCGCGCGGACGTTACTACGACCTGTATACGCGGCAGCACGGAGTCGAGGAAAATCTATTCCTCGCTCCCGGAGAAGGAGATGCGGTCGCGGTGAACGGCAATGGCGCCGACGCCAAGAACGGCGACGTAAAGGCAGCCGACGCGCTTCGCGTGCTGCGAGGAGAGATGCGCTAGAGCCTATGACCACAGCCCCTCCAGTTTCTGCCGCGCGCGGTACCGTCGCCATCCGCAGTGAGAATCTTTGCCGTTACTACCGTATGGGCGAGACTGTGATCCGCGCAGTCGATGGTGTCTGTCTTGAGGTTCGCGCCGGAGAGTTTATTGCCCTCCTGGGGAGTTCCGGCTCGGGCAAGTCTTCCGTGTTGAATCTAGTTGCAGGACTCGATCGTCCGACGTCGGGAAGCGTCGTGGTGCAGGATCGTGATCTAGCAAAACTCTCGCGCGAAGAGCTCGCCAAGTACCGCCTGCATGTTGTGGGGATGGTCTTCCAGTCGTTCAATTTAATTGCCAGCATGACGCTCGCCGAGAACGTGGAACTCCCGCTCCGTTTCGCGGAAGTTGACCGCAGCCAGCGTTCGAATCTGGCTCGCGAAGCTTTGGAGCGAGTGGGACTGCGGGCGCGCATGGACCATCGACCGAGCGAGCTTTCCGGCGGCGAACAACAGAGAGCAGCTCTGGCGCGCGCTCTGATCAATCGTCCGCAACTTCTGCTGGCCGACGAACCAACCGGCAATCTCGACAGCCACACTGGAACAGAAATCATGGAGATGGTCCGGCAATTCAACCGAGAACTGGGGATGACCGTCGTGATGGTCACCCACGAGCGGGCGCTGGCCGAGCGTTATGCGCAACGCATGATTTTCCTCGCGGACGGAAAGTTAATCGACGATCGGGTGAACACGCCTACTGGCATCGATTCGCGCGAGCATGGAGGACAGTCGTGAAGATTCCCGATCTCACCGAACTCGCACTGCGGAATCTGCGCGAGTCCTTGCTGCGAAACTCGCTGACCACGATCGGCATTTCTGTCGGCGTGGCATCGCTGGTCGCGATGCTCTCTTTGGGAATCGGCTTGCAGCAACTAGCCTCACGCCGACTGGTGAAGTCGGGACTGTTCGACACGGTGGTGGTCACGTCCCACCGCGATATGCGCACCATGGGCCGCGAGCGTGACGAAGATCGCGGCGCGAGCAACCCAGGCGAAAGCCGCGCGCTCGACGAACCGGCGCGAGTCGAAATCGAACATCTACCCAACGTAGTTGAGGCTTATCCCGACATTCGCTTCAGCGCGGAACTGCGCTATGAGGATAAGCCGCATCTCACGATGATCTCCGCGCTGCCGGAGTCCGCGAAATCCAACGACGCCTTCGAGGGCATGCCGGGCAGCTTCTTTTCCTCCGATACAGCACCCGAAGTGATTCTGCAAAAGACGTTTGCCGAAGAGCTGTTGGGCAAGACCCCGCCTCGTGGAGGGGAAGAGCCGAATGTCGCCGACCTCGCGAAGCCATTGCTGGGCCAGGAATTGACGATCCACTACGCGCAACGTGCGGCGAGCCCGCCCCCATCTTCGCCGCCCAGCACCGATGCGGCGAACTCCTCCGACAGCAATCTCGCCGGGGCCGCATATTCCGTGGTTTCACGTGAACAGAAGGTCAAGATTGTCGGCATCGCCGATCTGGACCCAGAGAGCATGCGCGGCCCGACGCGCGCGCGAGTGTTTCTGCCGTTGAAGCTGGCCGAGAGTCTTCACGTGATGCAACTCACCGACCTGCGCGAGATCTCGCGAGCCGCGAACGATCCGCCGGTGTATTCCTCGATCAGCGTGCGTGTGAAAAATCCCGCGCAGATTCAAGTCGTCGAGGACGCCATCAAGAAAATGGGGTTCGGCACCTTTTCGATCCTCGATGCAACCCGGAGCTTGCGACAGTTTTTCGCGGTGCTCGATCTATTTCTGGGAATCTTCGGCAGCCTGGCGCTTGCCGTCGCGTCGATCGGAATCGTGAACACGCTGGTGATGGCTATCCTCGAGCGCCGCCGCGAGATCGGCATCATGAAAGCCATCGGCGCCAGCGACGGAGATGTGAAAAAACTTTTCTTCGCCGAGGCCGGCGCCATGGGAATTCTGGGCGGTATCGTGGGAGTCGCACTGGGTTGGTCTATCGGGCAAGTCATCAATCTAGGCACCAACGTCTACCTCAAACGCCAGTCTCTTCCGCCGGAACATTTCTGGGCGGTGCCCTGGTGGCTGGTCGCCGCTGCCATCGGATTTGCTTTCGTTGTCAGCCTAGTTTCCGGTTTGTATCCCGCTGGACGCGCCGCCAGACTCGATCCCGTGCAGGCGCTACGCTACGAATAAACTGACCCGCATGATGCGCGCTTTCAGGCTTGTCTTTTTGGTCTTCCTGATAGCTGGAGGCTCGGCGGCTGCCCAGAGCCGCATCGACTGTAGCGCGCTGAACAGCCGCATCCTCAAGCAAGTCGTCCACTACTGCGTGTATTTACCCGCGGGCTACGATGGGGGCGCGACGCAACGTCTTCCGCGGCGTTACCCGGTGCTTTATTTTCTGCACGGTCTGGGTGACAACGAGCAAACGCTTTTCAACAGCGGTGGCTGGACCTTGCTGGACGATCTGCGCAGCCAGCACAAGATGGGCGACTTCCTGATCGTCTGCCCGGAAGGCCGCCGCAGTTTCTACATCAACTCTGCCGACGGCTCTGTGCTCTACAACGACTTTTTTTTGCAGGACTTCATTCCTCAGATCGAAAGCAAGTACCGGATTCTTCAGGGCCGTGCGGGACGCGCCATCAGCGGAATTTCCATGGGCGGCTACGGAGCTCTGCGCTTCGCCTTCGCGCATCCTGAACTGTTTTCCGCGGTGAGCGCGCAAAGCGCCGCGCTCATCACCGAATCACCGCAAGCCCTGGATTCTGCATCGCGGGCCGGAGCTCCTCTCGCGGGAGTGCTCGGCGCAGTGTTCGGCAACCCGATCAACTTGCCCCACTGGAACGAAAATAGTCCGTTCGTGCTGGCAAGGAGAAAAGCCACACCCCTTCGAAAGACGGCAATCTATTTCAACTGCGGCCATGATGACAACTACGGCTTTGAAAAAGGAGCAGCGGCTCTACACGAGGAACTGCAAAAGGAAGGCGTCACACACGAATATCACGCCTACGCGGGAGATCACAGCCTTACCTATTTTCTTTCACACTTCGCTGAGGTCATGGTTTTCCATTCCAAAGCGTTCGGCCTGCTCGCGCAGCACTGAGATTCCCCGCTGGTGTTGTAAACTAACCAAGCGCCAAAATCGCGTTTATCAACCCTGCAGCAGCCGGAGAGGTGGCCGAGTGGTTGATGGCTCCGGTCTTGAAAACCGGCATACCCGAAAGGGTATCGGGGGTTCGAATCCCTCCCTCTCCGCCATTACCTTTGTAATCTAGTACTTGCAAGCTGGTGATATCTACACTGATATCAACGTGGAGGATCACCAGTGAACCGCCAGTGCAACGTCACCAAACGAATCCAGACAAGTAAAGGGCCACGCTACTGCCCTGTGGTGCTTTCCGCCAATGGACGAATCAAGCCAGATGTGGTTTTAGTCGGAGACCGAGAAGAGCGCCACCTCGAAGGGGCGTACTACATTTCCTGGTACGAGGGAAAGCGTCTCATCCGGCTCTCAGTAGGCAAAGACGCTGCCACGGCCACTGCCCGCCGCCTTCAAAAGGAAGCTGAACTGAACGCCGTGAACAACGGCGTCACTGTCCTGCCTGACGGCCAGAACGGAAACAGGTCACTAGCCGCCGCCGTCGCGGACTTCCTTGACGAAACCAAGCTCACCAAGAAGCCCAAGACGCTGGCCGCGTACACGACTGCTCTCAATTACTTCACTGAGTCCTGCCCGAAGCTCCACCTCGAAGAGATTGACCGCAGGGATCTGCTCAAGTTTGCGGCATTTCTCCGCGACGACAAGGAGCAGGCACCCCGGTCTGTCTACAACAAATTCGAGAACGTGATGACGTTTCTCAAGGCGAACGGGATTCGCGGTCTGGCGGGGAAAAACGACTGGCCTCGGTACACCGAAGAAGAGCCTGAGACGTATGAGGACGACGAGCTTGACACCCGACCTATGCACATTTCAGCGATTTGACTCTTGCGTGAATTCAGCTCCGCATCGGAACCTTGCGGGGATGGGCCTGCAAGTTATTGATAATACAGGAAAATCTGTGCATAGAATTCTATGCACAGGTTTGCAAGAAGCAATCGCTATGGGCATAGTGTCGGAAAGCCGCATTTTTATTGGGTCTCCGAAGGACTTGCACAAAGCAGCCATGGGCGCGGATTTCGTGCTTGCGGCACACTTTTGAGGGAACCACGCGGGTGAATCACGGGTGTCAAGTTAGGCAGTGAATTCGCGGAGATCCAGAACGGCATGCATAACTCAGGTGACACGCTGTTCGCCGCCTGCGATGAAGAGGAAAGGTTATGGTTTGAGTTCTTCCTGATGACAGGCATGAGAGAGCAGGAAGTAATGTACACGTACTGGGCGGACATCAACTTCAAAGCCTCCACGGTTCGCGTCAGCCACAAACTAGACCGAGGCTGGACGCCAAAGGCCTACAAGGAACGAGAAATTCCGATTCCGGCCAAGTTGGTGACTAGCCTGAAGGCTCCGAAGGCGAGAGCTGACAAGACCTGCAACTTGGTCTTCCCGACTTCCGGCTGCAATGTGAAGATGAACTTCCTCGATGACCTAAAGGCCATCGCCGAGCGTGCGGAACTGAACCCGGAAGACTTCTGGCTGCACAAGTTCAGAGCGACGTTTGCGACACGGTTCCTCTGGGCAGGTGTCGATCTCCGCACAGTGCAGCAATGGCTCGGCCATTCTGACATGGAATCGACAATGCGTTACCTGAAGCCGTCTCGGAGTGAACAGGTGCGTGAGAAGGTCAATGAAATTTTCGGAGGGGTGCAATGAAGAGCGTCCTCAACCGCCCAAATCCGCATCGGTTGATGTCCCTCGCCTCACGCATCAATGCCATTTATCGTGCTCTGACCGCTGAAGAGCTTGCGGAGCTACTTCATATGTCTCGCATAACGATTCTCCGGCGGGTGAAGCGGGGTACCATACCGCCGTTTCGAGTGGGCTCCTGCGTCAGATTCGACTCTGCTGCAATCGCCAAGTGGCTAATGCAACAGGGCGTGCGATCGATGTCCAAGGGTTAAGTCACGGGGGGGCGAAATAACGGCGGAGAAGGGAGTGGATTTGAACGACCGACGCTTGGGTTATGATTCGTCGCACTCGTCGGCACAGCGCCATTTCGAGGATACGATCCAGCGCAAGAGGACCTTGGAAGAAGTCAGGAGGTTCCTGCCTTCCTTAAGAGATCGAAAACCTGGAGAAGATTGATCACGGATTGAACTTTATCGTGTGCGGAGCGGTTCCCGGACCAATGAATGAATCATTGCTTGAGCCAAGTGGATCGCAACTGGTGCGGCAGTGAGCTTATTACTCTTCGCTTGAGCAATCCATCTGTGGAGTTCCGCAAAAACCTAGACCGCACCAAGATGGAAGATGGGATTGACGCCCGTGGCTCCCGCGATGAGCTGTTGTTGCTCGGATTCGGTGATCGGGTGAAAATTCTGACCAATATCCATTCCCAACCGGAAGTATCGTTCATCGCCCGGAGGAATTGCGGCTGTAATCGGTTGCGAGAGCGTCCAGCGCAGACCCATAGCGGCTTCGTCCGGAAATGCCGCGGGTTCGTACCAGCACTTGGGATGAGGGTGATCGTTCTTTGCAGCAGCCGACCACGTTGTCTTAGCCATACCTTTCAGCGCCATGATCCCCATTTCCCTCTGCCTGGCTTTCTCGAGCACCTGCGGTCCAAACTTCGCTTGCGAGTAGAGAACGAAGTTGATCGGGAACAGAATGGTGTCGAACGGATACCGGTCCATAGCGCCAAGGGCCACTTCCACCGAATGAGCGGAAAACCCAATGAATCGCACTTTACCCGCTTTTTTTGCTGCTTCGAAGGTCTCCATAGCGCCCTTAGGCGCGAAGATTTGATCGAGATCGGTCATCTTCGAAAGCGCGTGAAATTGGTAGAGGTCGAGGTGGTCCGTACGCAGCAGCCGCATAGAGTCTTCGAGCAACTTGGCCGAGCCTTCCTTGCTCCAATCCTCTTCCTTGCAAGCTAGAAAGACCTTGTCGCGATGCGGTTGCAGCGCCAGTCCCAGTCGCTCCTGTGCATTACCGTATGTAGGTGCCACATCGAAGTAGTTGATCCCACGGTCCACGGCTTCTGCGACGATATTGCTAGCAAAGGATGGGCTGTTTTCCATCACTACGATGCCGGCAAAACCGATAATGGATAGCTTCTCCCCGGTCTTGCCTAATGCTCTCTTCGGAATGGGCGCCACGTTATTTGTTGGTTGTTCCGCTTGCGCGAGGGGCTCGAGGATTCGTGCCGAGCTCATTAATCCCGCCGCTGTCCCCGCTTTTAAGAACTCACGCCTTTCCATGACATCCTCCGGAGAAGCAAAGCACCAAGATTCAATCATTATAGGATTTTTGCGAGGCTGTACGGAAGGAGGCAGGAAGAGGCTCCCGGAGGATGTCCCAAAAACTTCAGCCACTGCTCGCAAACGTTTCGACATCAATCATTCGTTCATGCATAGGAGTGTCCCGGTGGTGTGCAAGCCGGATTCGACAAGGCTACAGTACGCAGTACGAACGCCAGCTTTACATCGTCTACGATCTTGGGTTTATTCGCGACGAAGAAGAATTTAAGCGTGGTCTTGAGGATGCACCGGGCGTGTCAGTGCTCATAATAAAGCACTAAAGTGCTTCTCCTTCTTGTCCGTCATCATGTCATTTCGTGTCCGTGTGCGCGATTAGCTTCCGTAGTTGCGAGAATTCACAACTTCATTCGCGCATCCCTTCTGTCGGGGATGGCACGAGGAGTATCCTTCCCCTTGGGTAGCTTCGAGCCGAATGAAAAAGAAGACTGGGAAGCGCGGGCCGTCCCGCTGCCGCAACGGCTTTGTGAGGGAATTAAGATGAAACGATGGCCTCTATTCATTGTTGCTGCGGGATCGTTGATTTTGGTCGCAGTTCGCATGATCTGGCCGTCACTCATGGTGGCCGACTTGGATGCCTCTTCCGGCACCGGTGGTTTGTTGGAGGCAGCCATGGTCTCGTCCGGCGCTCTGGCGAAAAAGGAGGCAGGTATCCACTTCAATCTTCAATCCGTGGACAACTGCCCTTTCCTTTTACACGTTCTCGATTTGGGTCTTTTGATTGAGACACAGGCAACGGCTGGTATCGGTTAGTGTTTGCCCCCAACTGCGTGACCGCGTCCATCACGCACTTCGTTTCCTTTGAAGTTGGCAACCTTATCGAGACGCTTTCCCTGCTCGGGTTTGTCGCCACGGTTTGGCTTTGGGCCGGTATAGCCGTGCTCAGGATGGAGACGGTTATTTACGTGGCCTCGGAAGTTGTCAGCGCCATGAAACCACGGGCCAGCACCCAACGAAGACGCCAGCTGTAAACCATTCCGAGCCGTAGTAGCCGTAGGGGGCGCAGTCGTACGGCGCGACGTCATATAGCCTCGGAGCACGGCAATATTTGCATTGGTGACGAGGAGGTAGAGCGAATCGGCCTCCCGGCGCCCTTGGAGAATCGCGCGTTCCACTAGCGGGCCGGGTTGCCCCTGCATGCTCGCTCTGACGGCTCGGAGCACCTTATTGGCGACTTCGCCACGATACGGTGGCGAGTGTCGCGCACCTTCTTCAAAGGTCCCCGCTTGCATTGCGTCTCTCAGCCACACCATCACGACCTGCTGGGGCGTCAGGGTCAGTTCAATCGCGTGGACGCGCCGTTGACGACTGTTCATTGTGTTGACTTCTTCGCCCACCTGAACTCAAACTCCTCCGTTTCGGTTCCACTGTTGCTGGACATGATTGCCTCCAAATGGGCCAACCGGTCTTCGATTCTTCCGCTCTCTAACGCTTTCAGGAGAACAGATGCTAAGTAGCCGATCGCATTGGCTATGCGCGGATCGAGTTGCCCCCGGCGAAGTCGATTGATGCTGTCCGCCAGCAAAACCGAAACCTGGTTTGTATCGCCGAGAGGATGGTCCGGTGTGTCGAACGGCAACACCGCGGCTGTGCGGCTTCGGGTGATGCCTCCGGCTCGCCTAGCCCTGAGCCCCTCAGAGGTCTTGGCTGGATCGTGGAAGACACAGATATCCTTGCCGGTTTGGTTCACCGTGCACTACACCCCCAAGCATGGCAGTTGGTTGAACCAAGCCGAGATCGCCATCAGTCTGTTTTCGCGGCAATGCCTGGGCCGACGCCGTATCGCAGATCGAACTTCTCTGCGGAAGGAAACTCAGGCTTGGAGCCGTCGCATGAACCGACATCGAGTTCCGATCCAGTGGAAGTTTACTCGTAAAAAGGCCCGAAACACATTTGGCTATCACGCGGTCACGGTACGACCAGCTGAAGGACTCGATCCAGACAAACTTCAGCCGGCTGGGGAGTGAACTTGGAGCCACGAACCGCGAGGTTAGCGAAAGAGTGCAGCAGAGTCTAGCAGACTTGGTTGTCAAAGTTCACGAACTCTCCACAAGCAACGAACAGAAGCAGGATGCGCTGCGCGCTGCGGTCGAACTACGTCTGGACAAGCTGAACGAGAGCAACAGCCAGAAGCTTGAGCAGATGCGGCAGACAGTCGATGAAAAGTTGCACACAACGCTAGAGAAACGCCTGACCGATAGCTTCGGTCTCGTAACAGAGCAACTTGGCCGTGTCCAGCTTGGGCTCGGGGAAATGAAGGATTTGGCCAACGGTGTTGGCGATCTAAAGCGGGTGTTGACCAACGTCAAGGCGCGGGGAGGATTCGGAGAAGTACAACTGGGTATGTTGTTGGATCAGATCCTTGCTCCCGAGCAGTACCTCACCAATGTGCGCATTAGAAAAGACTCGCAGGAATCGGTTGAATACGCGATCCGCATGCCCGGGACCGAGAATGGCGAGCCGGTGCTCATTCCCGTTGATGCAAAGTTTCCGCGGGAGGCTTGGGAGCGGCTGGAAGACGCGCAGAGTCGGGGTGATCAGCCTGCAATTAAGGATGCCGGTACGAAGCTCGAAGCTGTCATTCGGGCGGCAGCGAAGACCGTAAACGAGAAGTATATCGATCCTCCGACCACGACAAATTTCGCGATCATGTTTCTCCCGACAGAGGGTTTATTCGCGGAGGTCGTGCGTCGGCCTGGGTTGGTTGATGATCTACAAACCTCGTCGCCGGGCCGGCGCTGGAGGCCCTTATCCAGGGTTTTTACGAGGATACCGTGGGGCATATCGCCGCTGATTTCCCAGATCATGGCCCCGGCAAGATGGTGCCTGCGGACGTAATCCATCTTGACTGTGAGCGAGACGGGATCTTCATAGGTCCAGAAGTTGTTGCCGTCGTAAAGCCAGGGAACCATCGCATTGGGATCGCGGTATTTCGTGAACTGGTTTTCGATGGTGACGATGTAGTTGTATTCCGAACCGGAGCCGACAGGGGTGCCAGGCTCAAACAAGCCATTGTTGGTATTGGGAACGTCCGTCCATTCGTAACCGTAGAAGGGCACGCCAAGAACGATTTTGTCCGGCGCCACGCCCAACCCGAGAAAAGCCTCGACGCCAGCATTATCATTGCAGGTCGGACAAGGATCCAGCAAAGATTGATAGAGCGGAGCAACAAAGCCGGTGGTGTTGTTCCATGGACCGTCAAAGTCGAAACCCATTACGTCGATGGAGCTAAGAGGATGCTGGACTGCGTTGAGATTGATGTATTGGTAGGCCCAACTGTTGGCGTTGACGGCGAGGGAGAGAGTCATGCCCGGGCTGATTTGATCGAGCTGCTTGCGGAATTCTTTCAGAAGCGCGGTGAGATTTGTCATGTCCGCGTTGCTGGCGGGGTATTCCCAGTCGATGTCGAAGCCATCGAAGATGCCGGGTTTGTGAAGGCCGGGAGCAAAATTGCCGTGGATATACATATCCACGCAGCTTTTCACGAAGGCTGCGCGATTCGCGGGCAGCGCGGCTGCGCTAAAGGCGTTCGGTGCAGCACTGCCGCCGCCGATCGACATGACAATGTGCAACTGAGGGTACCGTTCCTTCAGTTCCTGGAGTTGGTGGAAATTGCCCACGAAAGCACCGGGCGCCTGGCTATCGGCCTTGCCGTTGACGGTTTCATCGGCGGTGAAAGCGAACTGGTAGTCGGCGTAGGTATCGAAGCTCGCGCACTGATTGTTGACCACGTTGGCGAAGGCGTAATTGAGATGGGTCAAGCGCGACGCGGAGCCGCTGGTGATTACGTTCTTGACGAAATAACCGCCGTTCCCAAAAGTACCGTTGTAGACACCCCACTGAGGAAAGTAGCCGACAAGTTTGGGTGCGGAAAGGTTCTGCACCCGTTCAGCCGATTCCAAGGATGGCTGTTGGGCGAAAAGGGGACTGGCAGTTACGAGCAGGAATGCGCAAAGACACTTCATGAATTTCATGGGATGGACCTCCCTCGACGGAATCAGTGTAATAAGTCCGTAAGTTGGGGTGAACGAATTTATGCCCTGCGGGCCCGCTGGAGACGCCGTCCGCGCTATTTTACACTATAGCAGTCGCCGCTCCCGAGTGCGTCCTTACTTTTTCCCTGTGTACAAATATGCGAGACCAAACCTAATAGCAGAATACCTATGCTCGCAGATGGCGCTATGGCTCTCATCGCCGCTCATCGTATCACTAGCCCTTACAAGCCATCGCTCAAAGTGCGGTGGTACGATTGCTGCATGAAAACCATCGGTGCAATTACTTCCGCATTGCTCGTCATTCTCGGTTCTCTCGCTCCTCTGTTTGCGCTAGCACCTGCCCAGCAGCAGCAACAGTCTGAGTTCGTGAAACAGGGCCAGCAGTTGATGCGTGACGGAAAGCCAGAAGATGCGTTGGCGCTTTATCGCCAGACTCTCCAGACCTCGCCGAATTCGGTGCCCGCCAACATCGCGGCTGGGAGCGTACTCGATCTGATGGAGAAAGGGGAGGAGGCCCGGAAGTATTTCACCAAGGCAATCGATGTGGCGGACACGCCCGAAGTCAAGGCATCAGCCAAGAGAGCGATGGCGATGTCATACGCTTTCGAGGGGAATTGCAACAAGACAATAGAATACGAGCAGCAGGTTTTTGACTTCTATGGCAGCGTGAAGAACTTCTTTCAGCAGGGAGAGATTGCCGACGAGGCGGCTCGCGTTTGCATCGATTCCGGCGATCTGGACGCCGCTCAAAAATGGTACAAGCTTGGGCACGACACAGGCTTAAAGGAACCTGACATCAAGCCCGCCCGGCAAGACCTATGGAACTTCCGGTGGGAACACGCGCAGGCTCGTATCGCCGCCCGGCGCGGCGACCAAGCGGAAGCGAAAAAGCATGTCGCTGCGGCAAAGGCCATTCTCGACAAGGGCACCATACCCGAGCAAGCGCCGTTCTTTCCTTATCTGAAAGGCTACGTCGCGTTCTATGCGGGCGACTACAAAGTGGCACTTGAGGAATTGAAACAGGCAAACCAGAACGATCCATTCATCCAGTGCATGATCGGCCAGACCTACGAAAAACTGGGCGAGAAGGACGAAGCCATGGAGTACTACCGCAAACCTTCGACGGCAGTTTCACACAACCCCGCTGCCGCATATGCAATTCCTTTTGCGAAGAAAAAGCTGTCCTAATCGCTCCAAGTCGTGGCTACGAAAAGAGACGATTCTTAATCTGGGCAAGTTCCGCGGGCTTGGAGCATTGCTCGTCGTCGTTCGCCACGTGATTGATCCGCGTGCTCACCGGGAAGCATCGCATCTGTAGAGCATCGCAGGGTCTCAGCAAGTCGGACACGGCTTCGACCTTTGTCATGCCCGGATTGAGCCATAAATCGTAACTGTCTGGATCGAAGATGACTGGTGCTAACCGCCAGTGGTGCAAAACGTTTACCCTGTTGACCAGCCCAGACCGCCAATCCTGTGGTCTATTGCTCAACAGCTTGCAGGGGTACAGGCGAGAACCCTTTTGAACCACCCCCGAAGTCTGAGTTCAGCTAACCCAGAGGGAAGCACTCACCAGCAACGCTTCAGGGGTCTAGAATTCGTTACGGACGGGATGAGGTCACGCTGCTCGATAGAATGTAACCTCAGCCGATTTCAGGAATCCCACCTTCGATTCGTTGCCTGACATCGTTAGAACCATCGCCTCGAGTTTGGCACAAAAGCTTCACCGCCACAGGTCATCCGTTCAATTGTCGTTTTGAGCATTGGTTGCGCTGTACTGCACATCGCACGACAAGCCTCTGTGCCTGCTGTTTCTTCTTGCTGGCACTCATGAGCTCACTGTTTTTGCAAACGAGTTGGTCCCAGGGGACAGAAAGCAAGCCAGCTAGCAGCGCCGTGCCGAAAGAGAAAGAGAAAGAGAAAGAGACGGGCGTCACAGAAAACATGTCCCCCTCGAAGAAGGTAGAACCTCAAAGGCGCCTTCAGGAAGCGCTTCCTGGATCCGAGCCTTTAGGCGACCGGACGGGGCAGTTGGGCCCAGCGCACACGGCGGTAATGCGTCGAGGTCGGGATAGAGATCTATCTGACGGAACCCGTTCGCAATCACTTTCGAAACTTGCTCGGCGAGCCGTTCCCGACCCGCGGGGCAGAATCCTGCCGAACAATCCGAATGATGTGCTGTTTCTAGACGTGAGGAATAGAGGAGGTAGGACGCTGGTAACGGCCCGATATGAGCCGGGATCTCCTGCCACTCCCCCCGAGGACATCGACGTTTCGGACGCACAAGATCTAGATCGCCTACTTGACCGAGGGGCCACGGTGGTGCATCGCGGCGAAGATCTACCAGAGTTGTGGCAGAGCCACCTGAAAGGAAAACGGTACCTGCGGAACAGCGATGTTTCACCCAAGCAGATGCAAGCCGAGTTTATTAACGCAGACAAACTGTTAGATCACACGGCACAATCCGGCCAATTTCGGATTTTCAATGCGTTACCTCAAGGCGAAGAAGAGCAAGGCTTGGTTCAGGAACTCCGACAAATGAGGCTCAAGCCTGAAGACGCACATGCGTGGCTGCCGACGAATCCGCCCGCCCAGAATCTGACCCCTGCTAGTTTTCTCGCACTGCAACTACCTTCGTGAAGTTTCTTTAAAGCCGTCCGAGCGGCTGCCAGAGGATGCCCTGGCAAGCCGCGGAAGGCCGCACGCTGCACATACCCGGAGAAACGGCGGAACCACCCGATCCCCAATTATGGTACGGTGATGGTCCAGGCGTTGCCCGCCGGCGAAACTGCTACCTCCGTTCCCGCGTCGATCTGCTTTCTGACCCATTTGCCGCCAGTCTGCATCTGGTAGACGCTAAAACTCCCGTCGCCCCACGCGTTGCAGCCGGTCGTCCACGGGGTTCCGTTGGTCAGTCCGAAAGCACTCGGTCCCACGCCAATCGACGTCGCGCACCCGCCGGCCGAGTTCTGGACGAATTCGCTTCCGTTCCAGTAGAGAATCTCC
>Ga0181532_10000227_pt1 | contig 58773 bp, 48 predicted proteins | sample PEATcosm2014_Bin_33_FD_119768 | JGI IMG/M metagenome (GOLD analysis project Ga0181532, IMG submission 119768) | Peatland microbial communities from MTU Mesocosm Facility, Houghton, MI, USA - PEATcosm2014_Bin11_30_metaG | ecosystem: Environmental > Terrestrial > Soil > Wetlands > Peat | place... | reverse complement strand
GGTTGCTGCCCTGCGGTCGGAAGTAATCTCTATGTCCACTTGATGCTTTCCAGACCAAGCCACCTTAGCCATAAGCAAAGGGACTTCTCCTGAAACGCAATTGAGGCAATCAGTTATGAGACCAGGTTTGTCAGGGGTGAGGATGAATTGGCCACCACACTTGACACATGTGCGTTTCTTGGTCAAGATATATCCTCGGGCAGTACGGGTCGGACGAAGAATCTCCCCGTGTTGGGAAAGAGTTTGAGAAGTACAGCTTGCAATTGGATGTTGTCCTTCTTCAGAATCGATTCAAGATAGGCCGCGTTAAGTTCAGTGTCGGTTACGATTTCCTTCTTTGAATCGTGGGCGACGAGCATCGGAGACAGTTTGGCCACAGTTTCCCTCCAATTTAACCTACTGAAAGAGAAAGGATTTCGGCTAAACTGGCGGAATGTTGTTTATGTACTGGTCAGCGTTATAGGGCGGGTTAGGATCACGAAACAACGGGCACCAATCTCCTCGGAAGGTCAACCAATATCTCTTTTGTTGATCGTAGCCTGCGCCTATTAGCAACAGACCTTTGACTTCCATCACCGGAGGCTGAATAATGAGGGACTGGGGTTCTAGATGAACCTGTTGATAATAGGGCGGCGGAGGCGATTGGGACAGTTGTCCCCAAGTGAGTAGCTCCCCTTTGCCACAACGATCCACCCATGTTTGGGTGAACGTTCTCCAGATAAGAGTAGGCTCCCCGTATGCACTATAAAACAGGGACTCCCCCCAATATGTGATGTTCCCGTCCCGCACAGAAGCCCGTCGGACACCCAAGAATGCGCAGTAATCTATGACTTTCTCATCTGCGGCAGAACCGTCCTGAATGTACCCGGTCGCGATACGATCCGACATCTTGAGCGCAAGAAGATTCCCATTGACCAAACCCGGTAGAGGAAATGGCTCCCCTATCGGAGGATGAGAAGGTCTGGGTTTGGGCTGTTTGATCATCTACTTAGGGCGAGGAAGTTTAGCGTAGGCCGGGAGGAATTGAAAGATCCGTCGCTTCCAGGACCGCTGGATCGTCAGGGACTTCGATGATCTCTTCCTCGGAAGTGTCGAAGTAGTGATAGAATCGGTCTGGAATACGCGCTGGAATCTCTTCCCGCGTTCGCCAAGCGCCATCTGCGATCACTCCGGAAGGTGTAAGAACACGGAACATCTAATTGTCCCCCTCACCCATTTCGTAATTTACCGACAGTTCCCCGTCACTTCGACCGCATTGCTCGGATACCGCAGCTTGTGAACCTGGTTGTAGGCCGCGAACCTCACCCCGCCCGCGTAGCTGTCGGCTCGGGCTTCGGCATCACCGTACCCAGCGTTCTTGTAGGCGTGAAACATTGATTCGCGGATTTTCTCAATCAAACGGTCAACTGCGTCGTGCTTTTTCATCGTGTCGCTCCCTTCGGCGGATCACCCTCCTCACGCCATAATCATCGAACTTGCGAATGCGTGATCTGATTCAAATTCCTCAATCCTGACCTGCGCCCGATGTTCTTTCAACCTGAATTCGTCTTTAATCATCATCTGGTGGGCAAGCGCACGAGCTTTTGTTCTATCGACAGCATGCAGAGAGAAACGCTGAGTTACATAGTCATAGGACGTGATTCCATACAGTAGAATGTGTTCGACTTTACAACGACATTCTCGCGTGTCTTTGCTCACAGCCTCTCTCCCTTCGGCGGATCACCCGCGCCCACTAGACCCACAAACGATGTAATCCCCCGGCATCAAACAGCGAACTGCGTCTTGGGCTACGATTGCCATTAGAAGCTCAGCACCCAACTGAAGATCAGGTTGATCCCCGCTGGTAGCGGTAGCGGAGGAAGGGTCTTGTAATTTATCAGGATTACACTATTCAATGTCGGCTCCTCAGGATTGAAGTAAGGCGTGTTGGTACTCGACATATCCGTGACTGGCGTATCGACAAAAGGCGGCGGGGCCGGGGAACTGGTCTGCGTACCGCCACCGATCAAACCCATCTCACGGATTGGGACGTTGATTTGATCCAACGTTTGGTTGACCACTGTTTGGAAATCCACCTGGAGAGACAAGCCAACGACCGGGTTATTGTTAGTGTCAACGTACTGGATCGAAGAACACTGCTTGCGCTTAATTTCGGTGATGAGCGCGGTCTGGGTAGAAGTTTCAACAGGCTGGGCCACCGGAGACCAGCTAGGATCGCCTGATCCTAGTGCCAATCCCCAAACGCCAAACTGTGGTTCGTTGAAAACTCCACTAGTGACTGACGGATTAGAAAGAGCACCGGCTGACTCCGCCATAAGTCTAGCGAACAACCACTTAACTGTGTTGACGATGATGTTCTTTTCTTCGTAAAGTATTACGGAAGGATCATCCTGGCGGAAAACGCGAATGTGGCCTGTAACTGTTGGAAGTGCGCGTTCAACGATCGGGCGCTTTTTTAGCAATATGATTTCCGGGTTAAACGAATCGGTGTAAAACGGTTTTTCCATTGCAAACCTTCCTCTAATTCAAAATCTCAAGCAGCTGCCCGTATCTTGCCTTTTCCGGCAGCGCGTGACCATCTGCTAGAGAAACGAAAGTTCGTCTCACTGTAACTGGTGTCGCTACACCGATTTCGGACAAAATGATCTGTTTGCCCGGAATCAAATGCTCTTCCCGTGTGTGAGAAACCCAATAGCAAGGACGAATGCCGTCCACCGCACCTTCTTCAAGTTCTATCTGCGTAATCATATGGAGTCAATACTGGACTTCTCACCCGTTTCCAAAGCGATTTCGGTCTGGGTGTCTTTCTTCCAACCACCGCCTGCATCGGCGACACCGGTTTTCTGTTTCTCTAGGCACTTGTGACAAAGTCCATCGCGCCATTCGGCTCTTATGTGACACTGGCTACATAGTTTAGCCGAAGTTTTCTCGTTCGTATTTTCTTCGAGCTCAGGGTTTTCTTCCACTTCCGAAAAACTGATTTCATCTGCCGGATCTGGAACCTCATCTTTCTTGATCAAATTCCATCGCCAATATTCCGAGGGCACCGGGTAGTTCCGATTTCGCAATGCCCGAACACTAGGCCGGTTGTGAAATTTTACAACACGCCCGTCGGGAAATTTCACCAGATAACGATGTGTGCGATCCGCGTACAGTGCCATGTCATCACCGCAGAAGGCTTCCGGAAGGAATTCATTTTCTTCTACGGATATGCTCTTTGGAATACCCACGACGTTCTTGTAAAGCAGTTCATTGAGACGTTCAAACGTAGCGGGGTCGGTAAATTGTGGTGTTGATGCTTGCTGTGAACTTCTCAGCTTCAAGAGATTGTTTCTGAATTTAGCCCCCATTGGAACAGTGCCAGCAGGACGGCCTTGTTGGTCGTAAACAACCATGAATAGATTTCTAGGTTGAGTCTTCAACGAGCGATTGCGGTACTGCCGAATAACTCTTCCGAGATCTTCTTTTTGCACCTTTTGGGGTTTTTCAACCGTAAGCTCAACCCGGCGTACTTTTGGAACGCGCTTCAGAACCCGAGAACCCGTGACAACTTTCCGGTGTGTTTCATCGACGAAAGGCTGTGGAAGTTGGAAGCTGCCTTCGTAAGTCACAACGGTGTCATCCCTACCCACTTGAGATTGGCTGGCATCCGTCTTTGAATCGGGTGTCATCTCTTTGAAAGTGGCCAGAACCATCGCATAGATGGCGACAATAACCTTCTCGTCAAACGCCAGACTAAGCATGAAACACGACATCTCGTCCAGCAACGCTGAAAGAGCTTCGGACAGTAGTTCCGTCATGGAACCTGGTTGTTCGAGCACGGGCATTTTCAGAGAAAACACAGTAAAATTGGGGATTCCTAGATCGAGTGTAATAACAACGCGAGGGTCGTTGTCCCGGATGATAGTCACGTCGAGTAATCCGGCAGGAGGGCTGATGTATGCCTGTTTCATTCTACTATGTAGGAGATAGCTGATTTGGGGAGAGGAGCGGTAGAGCTCTGTTGAGAAACTTGCCTGAAGAAGAAACCATATGGGTATTTTACATTCACCCATCGGTTACGTAAGTTCAAAGATGTAGTTCGCGTCCCCGCGACCAATCTCCCACGCTTGATCCAGACGCGGCGCAAGCAGACCGGCTGGGTGCAGCGGATCGTAATTTGCCAGGTAGCCGGTTGGCGAGCCATCTGGGTTTAGGAGAATAATCCAGTTCAGAGCAGCCTGACTCAAGAGATAGTTACCTTCCGAGCTGTCTGGCGGCGCATTGTACGCGGCCTTGGCGGTTGGTGCGGTCAACGTCCAAGTGACTGTGTGATCCAACGTGGTACCTTCAAATGCCTGTGTCCAAGTCGGGGGTAAACCAGTCTTCGAAACGCCAGCCGTGGTAACGGTCTGGATGTTGTAGTTGCTATCGATGATCTGCTGTCCTAGCGTGTAGCTAGTATTCGGTTGCCAGGCCAGCAATGGCGGCTCGATGGCAAACACTTCTTCCATGTTTGTGAGGGGATTGATCGCGGTAAGGTTCGCCCATTCCGTCGTAGTAAGCACCTGTGGGAACGTGCGACCCCAAGCGGCAATCGTCGTCTGTGGATTAGCCGGGTTCAAAATGGGAGCCTGAATGAGCATCGGACCTCTAAACGGCTCTGGCTCAACGATTTGATAGGTGATGATAAGTTCATCTCTAATTCCAAAGGTCACCGATTCCGAAATGTCAGTCACGTAAGCGTCGATGTCTTCACCGGTGCCGAAAACTATCGCAAAGTTCACGCCCACGTGCGCGGGCTTCGCCAAATCAATCGCGCCGTACAAATCTTTGGTGATAGGCTCGAGCTGTAAAAGGTTCTGGATATCCTCTAACGGATTGGAACCACCTACAGGAATGGAAACCTGAAGAGTGTTCACGTCAGAGATATCATAAATCCCGTTGCCTATCAGTTTATACAATTCTACAACGATTATGTCCAGCCCAGTGTAAGCTGTAATGACTTCTTCGATTGCGGACAACCGCGCACCTTGTTTGTACGCTTGTAACAAGGCGACCAGCATGGCCCGATATTGCACGTCGTATTGAACTGGAGTCGTCGTGGGAAAATCACTGCTGACGAATAATGAATTAGCCCACCGACGTTTGATATCGGGAGGGGTTAGAAATTGTGGTTGCTTACCGACTAGATCGTAAGCATAGTCGTATTCGAGTTTGGCTAGTTCTCGGGCAACAGCGCGAAGAATATTCCCAAAGATTGAGTTGTCATTCCGCGTGGTGTAGAAATTTGCCATCGCGTGGATGAGGGAATAGAAACGTGAATCTTCGTATATAAGAAGTTGTTCGCGAGATCTGAGGTAAAGGAGGTCAGGGTTAGCCAAGGTCAGCTGCCTCCTTGACACGAAGATCTTCTGCGCCCTTGTCAGCATTAATGAACTGGTAAGGATTCAGTCCGCCTAACTTCTTTTCTGCATCTCGCTCCCACTGATGCCGTAGAATGTAGAGCAGCGCACATGCCTCACAATCCTCGTGCGGCTTCCTTCTAATCGCCAGATAGTTTGGATGGTCTTTGCAAAAGATGGTAAGCATGGTTAGCCTCCCAAAGTGGTGGTGGCCGGAGCTGATAGATAGTTCAAGACGACCTTTGCCGGCACCAAGTATTCCGTGCTGCTGATCGTGATATCTTTATAGCCACCCTCGCCATACACCTGATACGTCACTCGGTAGGCTCGAGTCGTCGGCTGTGTTATCGCTGGCGCTTCTATCAACATCACGCGTTGTGCATACGAGTTGGGCAGCGGCGTAGAACTGTTGATTTGATCGTTAGTGCCAATGATGTAAAACGAAGGTACTGTAGACGCCAGAAAGGCCTGAACAGAAAGGCAACGCTGATACGGCTGCCCTTCATACAACATTCCCACGAAGGCATTCGGTTGGCCACCTGAAGGAATAGTGGCATCGGGCAGCACCGGGAACTCCGTTATGAACGAATTGGTTGGAAGCGAGATGCCGGCGAACGCTGGATCCTGCTTCAATTGCAACCAATCCGTACCCGTGGGGATGATGATATCGATGTCGTAAGCCCCGTCGGTCTTAGCAAACTTCGTAAACGGTATTGCTACGTTGGAAACCCCCGTGAGATTCAGAATCTGTTGTATCATTGTAGACTGTTGTAGCGTTCCCACCGAATTAGCCATAACGATGCCAATGATGGTTCGAACTTGAGGATCCACAACACTGGCGGTAGCGTTTGAAGCCAACGTGATAGTCGCGGAAACATCAACGCCATTCTCCACCATGGCTTTGATAAGCACATCGGCTGCCGCGTGCTGCGTAGCCGCAATTGTTGTAGCCAATTGTTCTACGAAGGCCGGGTACTCCGTTGCCATCGTAAAGACTTCGTTGTAGAAGTAACTAACGAGAACCGTACCACCGTCTGGAATGTGGCCGGTTAGGATTCTCGCCAGCGTAGCGGCACCCGAGACTGGATCTACAGTTAATGTATAGTCGACTCCTTCTAGCATAACAAGGTTGGCTGTTCCATCGAAGAAAGTCACTTTGATATAACGGTTGCCATGGGAAACTTGTGCAGCAACCAACGTCGTAAATCCTAACAGAAGTGGAGGAGCACCCGCGTACACCGAACCAGCTGCGATAGCCGCTGGCAGATTCATACTGCCGTCAGCATTGTACACCGCGCCATCATAACTCAACGTTGTGTTGGCATAACTCTCAGGCAACCAGGTGTTCTGGATAAAGCCCTCGTGGTTGAGTGTGGTGGGGGATGTACCCGTTAGAGTCTGGGGTTCACCTGCTACGTAAGTCAATTGTTCATACAAGGAGAACTTGTTGTATGAAACCACAACGGTGTCACCCGGCGCAATATTTTGAGCCACGACATTCCCTGTATCCGGAACATCATAGCTTAATGGGCCACCAGTAATCGTGGCCGTGAACTGGGTGGGAGTCGCCGTCGCTACGGTAACTGCCGGTAGAACGTTCAACCAAGTCGCCACAGCCACGTTGTTGAAAGTGACATCTGCACCCGGATCTAGATTGTTAGCAGCCTTGATCGTAAGGATGGTGCCTGTAGGATCGGTTTGCACATTAGTAAGATCGAAGGTTTCCGTTAGAGCCTTCAGCGCATATGAGCGGTAACGCCCGCCCCATGCAGGATTTGGAGCCACGGCTGGAACGATAGTGTAATCCGTGCCATAAACGTAGGCGATGGAAAGATCGGCACTGAGAACTGAAAGAACATTACCTGGTTGCCCATTGCTATTCACCGGGATATCCATAGCAGTGTCTATGAACTCAGGATTATTGGCCAAGGTGACTGAAGTAGAGACAGGGGAACTGTTTGTAGAGTAAACCAGAACCTCATCCCCAGCGTCGTTAGATCCCCCTTGCAACAAGAAATCCGAAGTGTGAATCAGCTCTAATAGATCACTAGACACCGCGCCGGTTTGCCCGTCACCAATAGCGGAGATCGCTTCCAGAACAGGTTGGAAGGACGGGACAACTTCCAATGGAGACTGCATGCGCACGTTGAGATAGAAAGTGTAAGTGGCCACCCCACTGGTCAAAGCGTGCAACACCGCTTTGTTGTTGGCTGGAACGTTGTTTAAAATTACTGGCACCACTGCCTGCGAAATTTCATCGCCAGAATATTGGTATGCCATCTCGTTGGGGTCTAGGCTGAAAATCCCCAGCGCGTTGTTGAACTGAGCGTTCTTTGTGCCGAAATAGAACGTTTGGCCGGAATTGTTTTGAGCCAGGAATTCTTGTATCGCTTCCACACCATAAGGCAGCAAGGAGAAGTTCGAGATAGCAAACGTCAACAACGCGCTGTTGAGGATTGACACACCTAGATAGGTGGAAAAATTCCCGTAAATACTCGAATTTTCGTAGGAGAAAGCGATGTCCTCATCCTGTTCAGAAAAGCTAGTGCCCTGCACATAAATGTCCACGCAGCCATAGTCATGCTTCTGGCGAACCGAGTCCCAATCACGAACCATCTCTAAGTCGCCGGCAGCAACAACCAAAGCCCTTATAACACCCGGTGTCTTACGCGCCGTGGTTAAATATCCATTGCGTGTGCCGGAATCCACACCTGTAACCTGACGGTCTTGTATCTGTGCCGCAAATGCTGAGTTGATCTGGACGTCAAAACCATAATCTGCACCTTCCAAGTTAGTGACACTCCAACCATTCGGTGCTCCCGACGTGATAACACGAATCGTGCCCGCACCCACGTTGCCCACGCTGCCCGTAGTTGTGCACTGGGCTGGAACAGAGATAGCCCACCAGCCATATTCTGGATCGTAATAAGAGTTCGCCGATTGCGGAGTGACAGTAGCAGAAGTCGTTGTGACGAATGTCAACGCGGGTGTATTAGCATCCATCACAGTGCTTACTTGAACACCCAGTGGGAAAGTAACAGCCAATGTTGGCTCTATGTACGTGAACAACGTCAACTCTACGACTGCCGGCGTCGCTGTACCCCGCGTGACACCCGCTTGTTCACCCAGGATATCAAACTGGGTATCGACGAGGGATTGTGTGTCCGAGGCGCTTAAACCATAAGCGCGGGCCAATTGTTGTTTGGTCGGTGATTGGCTGAATGGGTCACTAAAACCATCGCCAGTCGTGTCATCTAGTTGGCTCATAGCCGAGATGCTAGTGGCGCACCGACTAAACCATTCACGAACCGACATATTGGCTAGCTCTAAAGCGATTGGATCTATGATCAAATCTCGCAATTCCGAACGCGGGGACAAGTCCAAATCGGGATAAAGGTTGGTGATGTATGTAATAAGGCGACCCGCGATATCTTCCTTGCGTTGCAAGGCTAAGAAATCCGTCGGACTAACGACTTGCAGATTCACAAAGCCACAAGTTATGGGACCATTTTGTTGTGACTGGAACACAACGTTTGTGTTAGGATCTTGGACAACCACTGACAACATCGCGTAGAATATCGTGGCATTCTGAACGTCACCGGGAGTTATCACAACCGAGCTGAAAGAAACTTCTTGAGTTTCCTGGGTTGTCGTCAAAGTTGTAGTGCTGGTGGTAAGAGTTTGAGTCGCGGTACCAGTATCAGCAACCGCTCCGTGCGCGGTCCAACCTGAACCCTGGATTATAACTGTACTGAGAGTCGCCCCGTAAACTGTCCAAGTGCCGTTCAACTGGAGGTTTTGCGCTGCGGTCAAACTCGCAATAGTGATTGGCTGGTTGGTCTGGAAAGCGGTTCCAGTTTCCACGGTCAAAGTAGCTAATGTTGGAGAATTTATCACTACATTGGTGATATCCTGAGTCTCGACATTTGGAACTGTACTAGATTGATTCGATTCCGAAATAATTACGTTGGCTGTTCGCGTTACATTGTAAACAAGATCCCCGAACTGTGTAAAAGGGACATTGACGCCAGTAGGATCAGTGGAAAGCATCACCTGAACACCTAGCGTGCCAGGGAACATTGGTTGTGCCCACTCAAGTTGGCAAGACGTGGCCCCTTTGTAGGCAGTGACACCGGAAGGGGGTCCAATCTGGACTGCATCGCTTGACTGGAAATAAATCAGATTGGTTTGGACGGTAGTGGTTAGAGCCGGCAGACCGGTCATAATCCAAACCGCGCCGGTTGCTCCTCCATCCGTCGTCTGGACTCCGATCCCAAGAGGCCAAACAGGAACAGCGGCCCCTGAAATTCCAGCTATGATAACCGTCTCCACGTTACCGTTGCTGTCTATGATCTGTGCGCCAACTGTATAGTTGATGTTGGCTTGCCACACCGCGCCGGGGGAAGGATCGTAATTTCTACCCCGAATCTGCAAAAGCGTCTGAGGAATCGTTGGATCCACATTGATATCACCTGTGAAAGTGGTCCAAGATTCCAGGAAAGGAGTCGTCTGGGAACCCAGGGTGTAATTCAGGAACGTGAAAGTTTCATCATAGATAAGGACTTCGATGCGGGTGGTATCCGGAACACCAATGAGAACCCAAACTTGAGCACCATCCGTTGTGAAATTTCCTTGCCCACTTGACCAAGTGGGAGACGTTAAGCCAGTGACGCCATCAACAGTAGCCGTCTGCACATTCCCATTCGAATCTACTATCTGGTCACCGGGGAAGAATTCCGTGTTCTCGACCCAAGGGATAGCGTAAGTGTCGGCTTGGATGCTAAGAGGTAAAACTTGGGTGTCGATGGACAGGGATTGCCCAATAATCGCCGGGGAGGTGACAATGAGCGGTTTGAGGGTGGTGAGAACAGGGGACATTATGCATTCCCCCATCGAGCTTGAACTGCTTTGACGGCTCTATCTTTACGAATTTCTGGAGACCAACTCATGCTATTGCCCTGCTGTAAGCGTGTTACTGTTTATTGTAAATCCAATTGGTACAGTCGCTGTCGTACCGTACGAAGACACCTGTGCCAAAACTGATACCGCAGTGGGATCACCCTTCACTGGTAATGCTGAAACATTAGTGATGTCCTTGAGAGTCTCTAGTGGGGTTAGCGTTTGCACAGTGGCCTGGGCGCTTTGAACTTTTTTGAAATTAGCCAAAGCCGTCATCACCGCATTTGAAACATCGGCAACCGAAGCCTGCGCGATTTTCTTCCCGATGTATGTCCTGAGTGGACAAGCCAGCAAGGGATAGAATGGGCAACGGGAAGTCAAAATGTACTTGAGGCTTCTCTGCACTAATTTGCGGGTGTCAACGATGATAAGAAAAGCCCCGGAGCTGGCGCGTTTGAAATCATCCAATTGACTTGTACCGCTACATTTTAAGCAATACGCCACGGTGGTGAGATAAGTTACTTCGATCAAAGGCGTAATGAAACGAACCGGATGATTAAAAACCATTTTGAAAAAGACGTATCCAGTGAAACCAACGAGATTCGGATTGTCGTCCGCCACAAACGTGTACCCAAAAACCGGATCGTCCTGGGCTACATACTGCCCGCTGATGAACATTTGAACTAGGCTTTGTCCATTGATCGGGGCACGCATACGGATGGCTGGATTAGAAGCTAGTAGTAAAGTGCGAAAATCCGTCGGACTGACTATGTACCTCTCTAATGCCTGCTCGTGGTCGCAAGGTTCTGCCGTTGTGTCGAAATCGTAAGACATTATGGAATCGGGTCCTGTACAGGATCAACCTGCTTGATCATAATCGGGGATCCGGCTGGCGAATGGTTGACTTGTTCCAGCTCCCAGATGGTAGGTGGATCAAGTTGATGCACACGATAGCGCGGCTGACCCTTGTACTGATCAGTTTGGTCCTTCACTAGAGCGCCCAGATACTGTGTTTGTCCGAAATAGGTAGTGATGTTGGCGAGTAAGGCCGCTATGCTCAGCGAGTTCGGACCGGTTGCGCCCGCCGCGCTGGTTGAAATTGTCGCACCAGTTGCTCCCACCGCCGTGGCCGGAGCCATAGCATCGGTCGCGTATTGGGCACTATCCTCATGCTTCTCAATAAGATTTCTCATGAGATTCATGAAAAATACGCCTTCTTCATCTCGCTGAAATTGAGGCTTCATTAGCGCCTTGATATCAGCTACAGCTGTCATGGGCAATTGATCTTCCCAATGAGCATAAGTGAAGTGCCCGTTAGGACCGGGTTGCCACGAAGGCTTCTGGAATGTGGGGGTCAATTTTTGATCGTTGACCGTGGAATAAAAAGTCTCAAGAATGCCAGCAGTTTTGCGCAGCTGTTCCGCTCGCATTTGGTGGTGCAATTTGATAGCAGAAAAATTTCCAGTTCGGGCGTTCACCCAGGCAAAGAAATTGTTCCTTTGCGTTTCCGCAAAATTACCCAGGAAATTGAAAGGAGGCCCAGGCACCGCGTATGTGTAACCGGAAAATGAGTTCACTCACATCTCCTTTAGGTTGCAGCAAAGGTGCTGGAATCATAGTACAGACTGCTCTGTAAACTGCTAACTGTGTCAGTAGCTTGCGCTCCTAAGCTATACGTAACACCAGCGGTCCAACCACTGCTAGAGAGTTGAAATACTTTGTAATATAGACCTCCACTGGTGTAGCTGTTCATGAGCGTTCCATTTCCTAAGTTGACAGGGGTCCCGGTGTTTGCCTTACGATAGAAAGCACACGTCATGTTGTCGTTGAGGGAACTTGTGACCGTGGCAGTCATTGTCAAAGTTGCCGCATGCGACATAGAATAATTTGGAGCGGTTCCCGATTGCCCGGATACCGCGAAGGACGCAATCGTTGGGGCTGTATAGCCTTCCCCAATAAACGTCAGAGGAATCGCTTGGGTTGGAACATAAGTCACAGATCCGGTTATGAAAGAGTCCCCCGAAAGATACGTGAGAGTCCCAACAAGAGTGAACCCTAACGAAGCACTGATGTTTGAAGAAGATATTACCGGAGTGATAGATACGGTCCACCCAGTTAACCAACCGGAACCATCTAGAACCGGCGTAATTGTGCCCACCGACGCACTGGTGCAAGTGATGGTGGGGGATTCAACAACGTTTCCGGTGCCCAATGCTCCTTGTTGTTCAGGGGACATCGGTTTTGGCAAAGTGATGGTGATGATGTAAGAGTTCCCGTTTGCAATAACAGATGTTGGAGACACTGACACATACGGTGCTACTGCGTCAACCGTAGGATTCACCATGTAATTCAGGTTAATTTGATTGATAGTCCCCCCGCTACTCAAGGTCGGAGTAAACAGGTCAAAAGAGTTGTCTGCCGAGTCATACCAAGCGATGTCGGCGGCTTGGAACGTGAGAATGGAAGCGTCAACGTGAGAATCAAATGTGGAACCATTGTACTGGACTTCGAAAGCTCCCGTCGCTCCGTTGATGGTTTGTCCCTCTGTTGGCGTTGGATCGTAGGCTAAAGCTACACGACCCTGCCAGCTGCTATTGCTGCCTGCGACTTCAAACACGGTGCCTAAAGCAGCGGTTGGAGCTACTGGGTGTCCGTTAAATTCTAAAGCGCCCGTAGCACCTATTTGGAAGTTGTACACACTCGCCGCAGGATCACTGTAGACATACAGTTTTCCAGCAGTCCCTTCAAGGATAGGAATGTAGGCTTGCGTGGAATAAACGATACCTGTGACCCCAATGCTCAGTTGGATCAAGCCACCCACAACTTGGGTGCTGCCATTAGTTATCGACAACTGCAGGTTGCCACTCGGAAGAGTGGGAGCAGGCGGAGTTACAGGCGTAACGGGCAGCGCCGTTGGAGCATCAAGCTCAAGCGTTCCACTTGGAGTTTGAGTGGTTTCACCTGAAAGATATGTAAGTTGGAAATACCCGTTCGCACCCGACCCAGCCGTGATGGCCACACTCTGATTGTAAACAAATTCAAACGGATAAACGCCTGCCGTTGGAAAATTGATGTAGACGTAAGCGGGCGTCGGGAGTGCTCCTCCCGAGTTTGCCACAAAGTTAGGAGGTCCCAACGTGGAACCGGTCTGGGCCTGTTGAGCTGCCAGTGGGAATCCAGTTGCGGGGCCAACCGAGGGGAAAGCCGTAGCGCCACCAGTCAAATTCGTAGCACTTATGATCGTGGCTTTGTTGGAAAAATACACAGCCCAATAGCCTGCATTGGCGTAGTTGAAATACAGTGTGTAAATTCCAGGCACCGAAACAACAAGATCACCTGTAATGTCTAAAAGGAAACTGCTGGTAGTTCCAGTGAGAAATAAATTGCTAGCGAATGCACCCGTTGAAGTCTGCTGAATCGCTGTCATCGGATTCGCTTTGTTGGATGAACCTATGCCGCTTATCGGGTGGTTGGCGTCAACTTGGTTTAATACCAGAGAGTTACTAGAATTGGAACTTGAAAGGCTGCCTGTGATAGTAGGTGAAGACCCATAGGGCCATCCGAGCGTTCCTGGCGTGGTCGAATAAACCTTGATGGTGGCCGGATTGTCTACCGCAATGGGACCGTTAGCTACCTGCCATGCGACGTAAGCATCGTTTGACGTGTAAGGGCTGCTGGCCAACGAACCACTAGCAACAGCCGTGTCTTCTCCACCTGTAGCTCCTTGGTACGAAACCGAGGCAGTTCCAGATCCAGAAACGAGACCCACATTGACGTTAACCGATATGGTTCTTGGGTTCGCGCCGGTTACGACAACATTTACGGTTTCAATGGGCATTATGACACTTCCTGTAGTGGGAGAGAACCCGTTGAAGGTGCGATGCGGAACACGCCATCATTGTACACCCACCATGTGAAGGTTTGAGTAACTCCTACACCAGAATCCACTACCGTCACTGTGAGGGGATTGGAACCCGATGCCCCTGAACTAAAAGGCCCGTGCAGATGGATATACGCTATGCCGTGGACCGTATCCAAAATGTCAACATCCGCAGTGATATTTGGATTGCTCGTCGTGATCGATATGGTCGCTGGAGTAGTGCTAATCACGCCCGTAGCTATCACGCGGAACGGTTGGTTGTTGAAGGTCACAATAGAATCGGTATTTCCTTGGTCCACATAACCCAAGATTCCTAAACTGAGGCTGTCTGCGTAATCAGGGCCAGCGTGCAGCACCAATCCTGCTATCACTTGAACAACAATCGAAGCATCGTAGTAAGCTCCTATGCTATCCGTGACGCGGAATATGATGGTTTCATTAAACCCCGTAGCCGATGTCGTTCCGGAAACCGTAGCCGTGAGAGGATTGACATTCGCAGCTAACGTCAGCCCCGTGGGCAACTGGTATGAAGAAAGTGGGGAGATAGACCAAGTGTACGGAGTATTGAGAGGATCTCCCGATGCTGTAAGAATTGCACTAAACGGACGTCCAGAAGTAACCACCATCGGCGTCAACGGTGAAACCACCAAACCAGGCACTTGCACAGAAAGATAGAAGGTACCTTGGACCGTACTGATCCCATCGGTTACTTGAATCACAACAACAGCCGGTGACACGGTTGCAGACGAAGCAAAACCAGAAAACGTTCCTGGGCCTTCGGCATTGTTTAACACAATGCCACCGGGCAAAGAACCGGAGAACAGTGACCAAGTGTATGGGCCTCCTGTACCACCCACCGCTTGCATTGTCGCCCCACCATTCGCTGGGATATAAGGAACAGCTACGATCGCGTTCGGCAAAGTTGAAGGAGTTGTGATCGTCAACGCAATTGGATAATCCACCACGATTCTCTTGTAAACGTAACACACTTGACCACTGATAGCGGTAATCTGGAACCAAACATCAAAATAACCGGCCTCAACAGGGGTTCCAACAACGAGAACATTTAAGTTGGACACGTCCAACGTGACGGACAAGCCACTCGGAAGAGGGAAGTCCGTTGAGTCCACCAAGGATACCGATGAAAGAGTGCTGAACGCGGGACCGATAGTCCCTAATGGGGAGCCTGTGGTGTACGCTGTGCCCAACTTGCCATCGGAGAAGGACGAGTTCATCGTAAAATCACTGGACAAAATAGCCCAATTGATAGTGACGACGCCGTGCAATATGCCTGAGTTGTCGGAATATTCTACGATGCTTGTCCCACTGAAAGTTCCTGCCACAGTGCCATAAATAAGGCCGGTGTTAGCATCTAAGGAAAGTCCGGGGGGCAGAACTGAACCCACTTGAACCGATGCGGTCCAAGGTGCAATGACGTCAGGAAACACATCCGGAGAGTTGTAATAGGGTTTCCGAGGGTTCAAGCCCACAGCATCTCCGGTAATGTAGGGATGCACATATGCAGTCATCAAACCAAAATCCGCGCCTGGGTTCGAACTGTCATTATGCGCGATAAGAGTGTATGGACGTGAAACGGTAGCGGGTGCTGGTGTAAAAATCACTGGGGCAGTTGTCGGAGTAAAGACTGCGCTACTCGTCTGACCAGTCCAAATGTCGGTTGCGTCAGGGATGCCCGTAATCGGACCGATGGACAAAGTGGTGCCGATAGGAGGGTTGTTAACCGGGGGTTGGCCTGCCGGTGCAGTGGAGACCAAGTACGCAGAAGCTCCTGATGTCGTTTGCACAACTTTCTCACTAGCAGTAAAAGGTCCACTAGTCACTGCACCAATCACCAAATTGTATGTGAGACCGAGAGGTACTCGTAATTCTGAATTGCGAAAAGTCGTCGGAGGACCGTTTACCACTAGAGTAGCCGGGGAAACAGCCGGGTTCAAAACAACCGTGAGGCCATTCGTCACCGGATCAACGGTAGGGTTGGTTGAGGGGTTAAATGGTAGCAATACAAAATTCCCTAAATTACCTGTCAAATCTATTACATCACTAGAGCTAGAATCGCTGTAAGTCCACGCGCCGGGATCGCCAGTTGATTTGTGAATGAATCCGGAGACAAACTCCAGAGAACAAATTTGGACATCGGCCCGATAACTGAACTGTTGGGTGACCGGCAAGCTACTCGGATAGTTGACATCCGCGACCGTGAGAGTGAAATAGTGGACACCTGAGCTGGCAATTGGAATGTTTAGAACAATTTCCACTTGGCCATCAACCAGACTGTACGTAGCTGCTGGGGATGAAGCGCCATCATCGGTGTGCACTTGTAGTGTATACGGCGACTGACCGCCAAAAACTGGCACAACGAGTTTAAATGTCTGAGAGGCAAAAATCTCGGGTTGATTCACCGGGCCAAACTGAAGGGCAGCCGGTTGCAACGTCATGGTAAACGTATTGGAGGCTTTCGCACCAATGGCATCCGTGACCTGGATGACCACATTGAACGGTGTTACGAAGTCCAAAGTAGAATTGTATGTACACGGCACACCCGCGATCAAACCAGTAGTCGGGTTGATAGTAAGACCTTCAGGCAATGCTCCTGCCGGAGTGCTCCAAGTGTATGGCGCGAGGCCACCAGGTAATGTGCTGCTGCTAACGATATTCCCCACGGCCATCTGCAAGCTGAAGGGAGTTCCCACTATTGCCGTGCCCAGATCGGTGTTCGTCGCGGGCTGACCTTGGATTATGACCTCCATGTCAGTTTCAATCAAGATCGGAAGAGCGACTTCGTCAATGGAGAACGGCGTGCTGGAATCCTGCACCGAAAACTCAATCTCGAACTCTCCCATCTCCAGCGGCGTACCGTTTATGATCCCATTGCTGGTCATAAACACGCCATTCGGGAGGCCTGAAGCCGCCCAGATATAAGGCGCGATGCCCGTATTCGGCTGCACCGACATCGCCAACGTTGTTCCCAAGGCATCGGTTATAGATTTTCCTACGATGATGTTGGGAAGAGAAGTTGTCTGGATTTTCACCGGCACAGTCTCGGTGTTGGGACCGGTAATCTCCTGTTCCACCGGCGTAAGAAGCTCTAAAGTCTTGGGGCGGCCTTCAATCGGAAATACATCAAGAGCCATAGTGCCCAACAAAGAGCTGGCGCTGGTGAATCGCGAAGTAGCAAGCAACATCTTCAATTCATTGGTGATGGTGTCGCGAACCAAAGCACGAGCAATCACTTCCCAAGGCTGCGGAGTTGGTGTGCTGGTAATCGCATTTACAATCTCGAATCCGGAAGTGCCAGCGAAACCCAACGTGGTTGTCAAGCCAACAGAAGAGGAGGAAACTGTGGTGGCTTCCTGATCCATCACAAAAATCTGCACGGCCAACTGGCGAATCAATGACACCGGTGGATTGTACGCACTGCCTGTGTAATTGCGCCGCGCTTGGATGGATACAACTTGTGCCCCAGGATTCGTAAACGACTTCGTAACAACTGAGGCTGACAGGGGTATCCAGCCCGTGGAAGTACCATCCGGCCACAAAATCTGCCATTGGTCTGCTTCAGTATATCCTGGGCCCAAAGTCACAGTCAATTGCTGGTTCAGAAGCAGCGTCGTATTGCTGAAAGTGACATAAGAAGAAACTATGGCAGCGGGAAAGATAAATCCGTATGGCGCTTGGGTTCCGTTAATTTCCCAAAACGGACTAGGATTGACTCCCGAGACGCCTTCAGCTTGCATCGTCAGGCCGTAATCAACGGCTGACAAAATTGTAGTGAATATGCGGCTGGTGGGTGTCTCGCCTGGATTCAATGCCACCGATTTCAGAAAGGTTTGCGGAAGTCCTGAAGGAGTAAAGACACCTCCCGACAAAGCACCAGTCTGGGCTACTATTTCCCAGCCTGTGTAATCATCAAACGGAACATCGGATGGCGACTCACCAGCGGCATACGGATATGGAAGCCAGTTGAGAGTAAGAACGTTGTTTTGGTCAATAACCGCTACTGCGGGAGCGGACTGTAGTTGATCAGGCATGTTTATCCTAGCTGAGCCACCGTGTTAGAGGTACTGTCTTCTGTGACACCACCCAAGAACGGATCTACAAGAACCGTTCGAGCTAATACGGAATTCGCTGTCAGATTCGCTGTGCCCTCCGTCTGAAAGTCTTGTGTCACCGAAATGCTAGAGTTTAACGAGACCTCTGCAACGAGCGTGGTGACAGTAATGTTGGTTTCACTGACGCCTCCGACAGCGTGGTTTTGTAAATTCAGTGTCGAGTTCTGGGAACCTGCGTAAAATGGCCCAGTAGTTGTTGCCACCGCTACGACAGCTAATGCATGCCCATACGAAGTCAGATTAGATTGTACACAGACATGACCAACACCGCTTGTCGGAAGAGTAGTCGAACCACCATCAAGGATGACCGAATCACAGCCCACATACGCGCCTGCTTGTACGTTGTTAACCCAAACGCAGTTTACGAAATCCACATCGGAGTTGTAAGCCGTTATGGTCGGATTCGTAAATCCTTGGAACTGAATGTTGTTGAAGATCACTCGGGTCGTGTCTAGGTAGAAGGCCGAAGTCGGGCCGCTTCCAAAACCTGCGAAACCTGTCGCGTCAATAACAACTGGAGACGTAGCCCCGGCTTGGCTGGTAATGACCAATCGACCAGCAGATTGTATGACCCTTGAAAGATTTCCAAGGGCAAACATTTCAGCCGAACGGATCGTCCCATCACCTAATGCTATTGTTTGCAAAGCACTTGGAAGAGCAGCCAAACTGAATGCAACACCGGTAGAAATCAAAGTGATCACGCAAGGATGCCGTAGCACAGGCGGCAACAAGGCGAGAGCTGCCCCAATCGTAAGAGTGGCGGTCTGTTGTGTCAACCCATTGTTTGCATCATTGCCCGTTACGTTGTTGACATACAACGTAATTGGTGCTACAGTAGCTTGCAAGTTCTGCCCGAGTACAGTTTCAGGAGTAAGCCCGCCTATGCCGTAACCGATGTGCGGAATGGCCTTGGAGAATCCGCGCCCACCAGTGGATATGAATTGGATGGTCTTCCGAAGATCTTTGTTAACCGGTGGGATGAAGTCAGCAGTATGCAAAGGCACCAGGAAAGTGTGTTCCACATCATTTACACGCATCGTAACGAAGTTGCTGTCGAAGAAACTAGATACCGCTTCGTTTGTTAGAGTCGCATCATTCCAGCTTAACTGGGAAGGCATAGACACCGCGAGTGGCAACTCACGGTTATAAGGAAACACATCAGACAATCCTGCCACCGGTGCTGTGCCGGTGCCATTGGTAGTCACCAGCGCATTATCCTCAGCGTGAACAAATTCGTAATTCCTTGAAAGAACACCTTCACCCTGGTAGGGCAGATATTCAATTTGCACAACGAAAGAAGAATTTGGATCAAGGTTTGGATTGATAGCCATCGCGAGCACAAACGTGGCTGTGGTGAGGTTGTTTCCCACAACCTGGACCGTCATCAAACCGTCAGCTATGTTCAAACTACTGATTGGACTGGCGTTCAAATTCCCAAGGTTGTCTAAAACCCAAATCATCGGGGTAACGGTGTCCCCTGAAACTCCTTGGAGAGTGCACCCGTTAGCTGCTAACAGAATCGTGTTTGTGCTGTTCGCCGAGTTGTAGTACACTGAGACGATGCTGACGCGAGGATCCATGGAGAACAAGAAATTCGAACTGTAGTTGCCCACTAAGACGGTTTCTTCAATCGTGGTGATAGCTTTGACCGGTGCGTTGTAAGCGACTTGGCAAGTGTCTTGCAACAACAGAGAAACCATAAGAGTCGAGGTTGCCGGCACCGCGCCTTGGACCGTAACTGAAGTGTTAGCCCCATTCATTCTGCGACTGGAAACAGCATAGTAAACATTCGTAGCCTGGTCCCAAGCCTGAAGAACATACAACCCATTTGAGATCCCGTTTATTGCTAGACGATTCAGAGTCAGCGTGGTGAATGGCACACCACCAACTATTGACTGCGCTAAACGCGGATCAGTGCCAGCTATGGCGAGCCAAACCTGGGTTCCGAAAACGACACTAGAGTATGCTGGGTTATACACTAGCATTTCAGCTACTTCCGTGGTCAACAACGTGGCATCAACCACATAATCCGAGACACCATAGACCGGGAGTTGTTTCCCCGAAATGAAATCAGAGAGCAAGCCGCCGTCCACGGACAGAGGGATCTGGGTTAGGTTGACCGCTGTTCCCGCCGTAAGTTGTACTACAACGACCACAGATATTGGATTGGCACCAGGGTCAAAGGCTGTACCCGTCAGAACGTTATTGAAGGTGACGGAAGCGGATGTAGATCCTACGATGATCTGTACCTGCCCTTGGAGCAATGCAGCGGGAGTGATCTGGCCGGTCGAGGCATTGGTGACTAGAGCCGTCAGACTTACTTCCTGGATGGTTGCCCCGGCATTCACCGGCAACGAAATCGTGAAGGAATCGTTCTGGACCCAAGGCTGCCCAATAAGACCCACTGCCTTTTGATTCGTGGTTACTAAGATAGCTGTGGAAAAGGTCTGGGCATTTGAACCAAAACCATTTGTAAATCCACAACTCAACGTCGTGTTACCCACAGTGAGAGGGAGCCAAGAACTGATTGTGTTGGTACCCAAAACTGGACTTGGAGCTACAGCCACAGTGTAAGGTAGCGTCGATCCTAGAGCTTCGGGTTTGTTGCCAGGGGATAGACCGCGCGAAATCGCCAAGCGAGTATTTCCCACAGCCAGGTCACCGAAACCTTCTCGCATGATTTTATCGTAATTCCACCCGTCAAGTTTGACCGTAGAACGGGTGTCAATCACGTCACCGACGAAAATCTGGTCCGCCAACTTGGAATCATAGCGCCCCGAGATTCCCGAAGCCAGAAGACCAGAGCCGGTAATAGCCGGATTGGCAGAACCAAACGGATTGGTACCAATGTTGAAGGGACCCGAGTTACGCTGGAAAACAACTGCCACTGGCATAGCATAGCTGTAGCCATCCATGGTGCCCAAAGAAGAAGCATAGATAGTGGCAACAGCCCAGGGAGCACCAACACTTGGAATGTTTCCGACGTTGTTCGCTGCTGTGCTGTAGTACAACTGATCACCATAGGTGACAATAGCATTTAACGCATAAGAAGTTGCTGCATTCCAAATCGGAAAACCTGCTCGCCAAACAGCTGAGTCCCCAGTGATAGGACCTAGATTGGCAAATTGATATGCTGTACCCGGTATGGGAGCTGTTTGGCCTGCTTGGGCCTGCACAGCTAATGGAACACTAAAAGCCGACGTATCCGTGGTGTCGGGATCCAGACCAAACAAGTACGATGAAAAATTGTAGCTCAGTGAAACATTCTGCACACTGAGACGCCACTGGATCTGTGCACGCTGCGTAGTGATGTTGGGCAAGAAAGGATCGGTATTATCGTTCGGGATTGTTTCCGCATTGGAGGGATCCGGGTTAACACCGCCGTAAGGATAAAAATAGAGCAAGCCCGTCTGAGGATCTTTGTAGTAACCCTGACCAGAGACAGAATTCAACGCTTGATACCAGATCTCCAAGAACACGACGTAGACACTAGCATCTTCGGCCTGGGTGCCTGGTGCCCAAAACGAGGGTGGCGGAAGTACCACACGGTTCAGATTCAGATCAGCCGATAGATTGCCGGCCACATGGATTACTTCCCCATTGAACAGGACATCGAAGGCCGGTATGAAGAAAGTGTTGGGAGTGAATGAGTTAAACTGAAAAGGAGCATAAGTAATGCCGCCCGAAGTAGTGAACTCCAAGAGACTCGTCCGTTTCAAATCTTGGAGATCTTGTATAAGGTCAATGTCTGCATCGGCCAGCTCTTGGTCATGTTGGCCTACGACGGTGACGAGAGACTTGCCAGTGGGGTCTAAAGTTCGGGAAACTGTTGTGGGATAGGTCTTCATCTATTCTGACTTCCGGAAGTCGGTTTCGAAACCTTCATATAGGACTCCGAAGGCGAGAAACCAACGATGGCAGTTATCCCATACAACTACTTGAATCAGAGCATGGTAGCCACCGCGCTGATAGAGCTTAAAGATGACGATTCCTTCTACAATCCATCACTTGGGCACAACGGATTTGCTTGGGACGGAATCCTTTACACAGACGGGCAGCAAGTTTCAGAGATCTCAGGTCTTCAATACGCTTCATGGTTTGTAGAAGCTGATACACCAGGACCGTACCGAAGCGCCCAAGCGAGCTTCCCGACTGCCGGTCTAGTCCTGTTGTCCAAAGTTGCTTTGACAATCCTGGACGAATCCACCTATCCGAACTTGACTTTGTGGATGCAGTTCCTGTTGGCTGATCTTTATGCGTTAACAAATAACTTCAACGAAAGCACTATCGGATACACTCCGAGTGGATTGGCCTATGCTGACGGCGTGATTTCCGTGATCTACACTCCCGACGAAGGAGCTGAGAACATCTTGCAAAACGACGGGCCTGCTTCCACCATGGTGGTAACGCTGGATTTTACCCAGGACAGTTTCTACTTAGACGTGGCAACATAAGGACAAAACAATGCCAAATCCTCCAATGGTTTATTCCCAAACTGGGGAGCATTTAACCGAACAATTCGAATCCTGCGCTCTTGTAGGATACGCAGACATTCATGGAGTTCCAACCGTGGGTTGGGGTCACACTGGGCCTAATGTAACTGTTGGAATGGTAATCACCCAAGCCCAAGCCGATGCTTGGCTCCTGGAAGACATCCTGTGGGCAGCCGAGGTTGTCAATCGAGTTGTGACCGTAACTCTCACGCAAGGAGAGTTTGACGCTCTAACAGATTTCGTCTTCAACGATGGAAGTGGGAACTTTGAATCCAGCACAATGCTGCGCCTCCTAAATTCGGGGAATTACGCGGGCGCGGCGGCCCAATTTGATCTTTGGGACCATGCAGGAGGTCAAGTTGTAGCAGGGTTATTGCGGCGCAGGCAGGCCGAAACTACGGAGTTTGATTCCTAAACCTGTCCACTTTCCGACTGCGGAGTTTCGGATTCCGATTCTTGTTGTTTCAATTGCTCAAGCTGTTGAACAGTTTCCTGAGCACACTCCGCATTCGCTAAATCTACCGCTTGGGCTTGGGTAATCCGCGCATAGAGATTGTAAGCCAACAACCCTTCCTCCGGCACAATGCCCGCTCCAGTATGGGAGCGGACAACATGCAGAAGATAATCATAAAGGTTGTTATCGGGTTCATCGGGCAGCAGGATAACTCTCATGTTGACTCAATACTGCCCGATTTCGATCAGATACAAAATGTCTGTCGCTGCAGATTATCCTGGTCCTGCTGGTACAACATCTGTAACGTGGCATCGTCGAGAGCCTTCTCCTGCTCCTTCGACAATTCATTTGGAGAAGCCGGAAGTACCGGCGTGAACGTTAAAATCGAGCTTAGAGCATGACCGTCGTCACTGACTTGAACGCTAGGCGGAATGTCGAAATATTCAACCAAAGTCACAGAAGGGGACACCCCGAGCTGTTTGGCGACGTTCTTAGCCCACCGCTTCCAACCAGTGGCATAAATTCGTGCCACACGTTCTAGAGTCATATCCGCGCCGTAATGTTTCGATTGGCCGGAAACCATCAACCGTAGTTGGTCCTTCAGCGCGGCAAAACCCGCCGCATCATTTTTGAAAATCACATATCCGTGTCTATTGAGGCCCACTTGGCCCGCATAATGGCGTCCACCGCGTCTGCTACGAATGTCGCCGGGGTTGTGATATCGCGTCGGAATGGTGTTCCTCACACCAAATCCTTCCGCATGTGCTATGGCATGGGCGAAAGCATCGAGCTTGTGTTCATCCATAGCCGAAACTTGGCCGTGGGCAACCACAGTCAAGCACAACGAGATGAGTAAAGCAAAAAGTGTTTTCGTCATATATCATCCTACGAGATTTAGGCCAAAATCAGCTAAAAACAAACAGCGCGATCCATGTAGAATCGCGCCGCCGTTTGATTGTTTTCAATTACTTGTTATTGATCTTTACCTCCGCACAACGAACATTCTGAATTAGTAATACCGCGATTGACGTGAAAACGGACATGATTACCCTTTGTACCCCACTTGGAGAGATCCTCTGGCTTCATTTGGCTAAGGTTTAACGAAGACAAACCTAATTTCAAAGAGGCTAAACCACCTAAAACACTGGCTTTAGCAAGCTGGCCGCTATCCACAGCGATACGACCAGCGACACGGCCTCCTTTCAAACTGTTTTCAACCGTTTGGATTTTGGCGAACTGACCACTAATTACATTTTGCCTACCAACTTCTGCTGCTATGACTTTTTGTCGTTCTCTTCCCTTTTCGAAGATTTCGCAAAAACTAGGTAACTCCTCGAGTTTGATCTGGGAAGCGTACTTCCTGAAATTGGCCATGAAATAGAAAACCATCTGGAATGGGACGAAGTCCGGCGCACAAAGGGCCAAGTAATAGTGGGCCATTAGATGGTCCCCTGTGGATACTCGAATCAGGTTGCCGACAGCGTTCTTAAAGTTGGGGAATTCGTTCTCGGGAAGTATATGGTGCTTCTCGCCTTTCTTCACCGAAGGTCGGGATTCAATGAAGGCAAAATAAGGCGTAAAATCCACACCTGGGAACCGGCTTACTAACGCCTCACGGAGATGTTTGGAAATGGTCAAAATTCGTCTCTGTTGGGTTTCTGTAGCTGATTTGTAGAAGGCAACGGTAGAGTGTAGGCACATGGCATTAGACCTCTGTAAAAAGTGTGGAAAAGTAACTGAAGCGGGCCATTACCCAGATTGGGTGCTACCAACTTGCCTTTTATTCTGGCCCATAGGAATAGCGGGTATCTTTATGGGTAAGGAACCAACTATTTGCAACGAATGTGCCCGAATTTCCAAAAACTTCTCATCGAGGATTAGGCCGTCCGAACCGTCACTTCTCTGGAAACTCCTAAAAACTTCTCTCCTCGGAATTTTACTCGTTGTCATCCTCACCGGGATACTACTCGCTGCTATTGAAACTTTGCTGACCTTCTGTTCTTAGTAGAGACCGGCAAATCTTACCCACCATTTTCCGCGTCCGTTAACCCCGTACAATTTATAGAACGGACAGCCGAACCCGTTCAAACCAAAACAAAATGAATCGGCCTCTTCCTCGGTGTTAAATTCAGCCCAACGTAACATGTTGCCTCCTAAACAGAAAATCCACACCAATTTTGATGTGGATCTCCGGGAGTTTGAATACTCCTGACCTGGTTCTAATAGTGCTACTTTGAGCAGGAAAATCCCTTGCCAACATTGAGAAAACAGCTGATCCCGCCGCGCCTGCACAGGTGTTGCGTTTTGTGGTCGCCCAGGGATCTACACCGAGTAATTCACAGAGCTTCGTCCATCGGCCATGAGTTTCAGGCCATAATTCCTCAAGAATGAAGGGAAATTTGCTGTAAGGAAAACCCAGGATAACAGCGATCTCTTTCATACACTTGCCAGAACGAACCAGCTGCTCAATTTGCTCTTTCACGACGCTTCAATACTGTGGACAATGATGCTCCGGGAGGTTGAGGCACCGTTATGGCAACATGTGTCCGTGTCTCCACGGAATCCTCCCGGAACAACTGAGCAGAACTAAATCGTGCTTCACCATGACCCAACCAAGTTGCACTCCGCTATGCCAACGCAGAATCTAGCACTACATCGCCCGTGCTAAACTTGACTCAACGCAACTGTACCTCAGCCGAGGATAACTCTGCCAGCACTGCACTTAGCCCAATCTTGCCGATGCCTCGTCTAACGGAACCGTAACACAACCCCGCTGTGCAAAATCGCCACTTCGTGTAACGTTGCCCTTAATCGACGGTACTTCACCGTCACGTCAACTCACTGTGCCGATGCGAGAAATCACTGCACCATGCCCCAGCTATGCTAGAGACTACGCCGATACTGAAATCGACGGTGCCTTGCCTATGCCCCGCCTCATCAAGCTACGCCAGTAACGTACCGGAAATCACACCACTTTGCCTGTGCTGAACGGCACTCCGCCTCACCGTTGCCACATATTACAATTGGAAGCTACGCCTGGACAGTGCTGGACTCGTAAAAGTCAGCAGTCTTCGTAACGAATGGGGTGATGTGGAACAGGACGACGCAGGTACCAAGGATAATCCTGGTCGCAAGCCGGGTCCTAAGCGATATTGCCCGTCCCCGAACGTTTCAATGCCGTAGAAATCCATTAGATCGTCATCCGAATCCCCGACAGGGGATACTGGCAGCGAATGCTCATCCCCGGATCTTGTCATCGGCAGTTAGACGCTCCGCGCCCGGTGCTCTCTTTAGACTGTCATACTCGCGACGCAGTCCCAGGACATCCCGGTAAGCACTTGACCAGACATAGTCACCCTCGACAGCAGGATGGGAGGTACCACCCAAAGCCGCCACGGACACGCCAGCTAGCTGAACTTGAAGTTGTTCAACCTGATCTTTAAGTTCTTGGACTTTGTAAGCTAGTGACGCCATGTTATCAAGCATGGCTTCGGCATGATGATCAACTGGAGCAGGAGTCAGATTGTGACTGGCCCTTTGCCTGTGCTGCCTGAAAAGGATCGCGAGCAATAGGATTATCACGAGTGTCATAGGCGTCATGGCATCAATAATGGCGAAGAGTATGATTAGGGCAACCAGTACCGCGACCACGATGGCAAGCCACTTGAACGACTTCTCGACACAGCGCACGGTTTGCTTGGGACGGTAGTATGTGATGACACCCACGAGGATGAACGGGCTGGCGAACGCCGCACAGATTAAGAAGAATCCGAAGAGTAGGTGGCTGCCTATGAATGACATTGTTGCCTCCAATACAATCTACTGAAGGACCAAGCAAATCAGCTAGACTTGCTGCATGACACAATCGGTGCATTGTACTTCGTCCCGTATGCACTTAGGACATTCCCGTAGACAATCCTGGTGTTCCGTGCTAGTTGTTAGAAGGTCATATTGAATCTAGAGATGATTCGCTCATAATCTTTCAGTGTAATAGTATTCGTGACAGCATCGAAGAAGTCTTCGCCGTTGCTGACCAGCAAATTCGTGAGCGGGCTCCTGAGTCCGTCTCCATCGTAGATAGAACAGCCGCATGGAATTATAAACCAGCATCTCCTGCACAATTGAAGATGTTGGCACGATTGTACAAGGGACAGGTGTTCCCTGAGGATTTGACAAAAGGACAGGCAAGTGCATGGATCGACAAAAGGTTAAGCAAGTTCAAGAAGTAAACAGAAGTGAATATAGCAAACAATGGAGAAAGGAAAGGATCGCATTCTGGAGAGCCGGAAACCAACTAATGACTGCGTTAGGTGTCCATGATCCAAGATCGAAAGTTCCAATCCCTTCGATCTGCTGGTTATTCGGACCCCATGCTGTTTGGCCTTCGGCGGTATATCCTGTGACTCGATAGAAAGTGTTTGGCGGCGATAGAACATCGTTTCCCCACGCAAACTGCCCCGGCGATATGACAGCCGAACCGTTGGCATCGAGGGCGACTATGATCTCTACACCCGCTGCAATCTGGGAATCATTTACGGCTGCATCTTGACTGAGTTCCAGCGTAAGTTTTCCGCCTGAAAGTGGGTTGCCTTCGGCGTCCTGAAACTGACCACCGACGAGTTGTACCATTACTGCTGCCATATTATGCCTCTTTCAGCATATAACGATCGGCTCGTTTTACGCCTTCTACGCTATTACGCATCTTCTCGATGTTCTTCGGATCAACAAGGTCTGGGTGGACCCACCAATCTTCAAAACTGTCATATTTGGTGTGCCCGATATCCCCGACAACCAAAACGTATCCGTGCGATAGAAGATATTTTCTACTTCTTTCCTTGATTCCGGGCGAGCAGTAATCATCATGCTCGAAAGTAATAACAGCAAAACGTCGTTTCTCAAATGGCATGCGCAACAAAGCCGTAAGAGAATTCAAGGCAGGATTGATGTCAATCTGTAGATAATCGTAATCTTTCTGGATTAGAGTATCGTAGTCCAACCGGGTCGCATCAGCCGTAATGACGGTACTCTTTCTTTCATTCTCAAACTTCTTGGTCATTGTTTTATCGGCGTCGATAGATATCCCAGTCCAGCCCCATTCTTCGAGCAGTTTGGTGTTGTTCCCGAAAACAGGATCTCCGCATCCGATCTCAAGAAAAGAGCCATTGCGTTTGCCACTTAGTATTGTCAGTACAAATATGTCCTGATATGCCTGTGAATAGTTTCGGTCTATGTTTTGTGCCCCAAAAAACTTCACTCGCAAACGCTCGTACATTGATTCGCAGTATAATAGGGGATCGTGCCGTACGGTTCCATCGAGACGCCGCAGATTATCACATACAGATTGGATGTGAATCGGCAACATAGTCGTATTTTTCTGCAACTGCTTAAAAAGATGTAGTGATTCATCGAACAAACCACACCACCATGCAGAAACGGCTTGCTCGTAGAGGAGAGCATATCGCCCCGGATAGTCTACGTTCGTTCGAAGTTTGGGGTGGTCTTCTCTCAGTCTCTGGCCCATCACGGCGAAGCTATACGCCTCTTGCCATTCTTTGTTCGTCTCATATAATCGACTGAGGAGAAAATATGCTTCCGGTCTTTCTGGCATAACCGATATGGCCCGCAACAAAATACCTTTGACCATATAAACACGACCCTCTTGCCGTGTAAAAATGTTGGCGAGCCGCAACATAGATTCATAGGAAAGAAGGTCATCCGAGGAATATTCCGCTGCTCGAACAAAAAACCCGGCTGCTCCGGCGGTATGTCCCTGATTCTCATACCAGAGACCGAGAGAGAAATTGTAGTCTGCGTTCTTAGGGTCACTTACGTACTTCAGCAATTCGCTCATAAACCCTCCACGCCGAGTACTCTAGGGACCATGTGTTCCGGTATTCGTAGAATGAAGCCACAGTTGTCTTGAAACCCGAAAGTAACTAACAAATCCTTTTCGTATTCCGCAAGTCCGCAACAAAATTCAATTTCCCCATCCATAAAGGAGAACTGGTCACCAATCCGCACGATGTTCCAATTACGGTCATAGACCACGAACCGATGCATGTAAGTAGCATCTTTTTGTCCGATGAGATTCTTGGTCAAGTCGCAGTCGTGGACTATACAAACGTAAAAGTTATGCCAAGGGATTACTTGGGAACCCCCACGGAGAAACGGCATGCCTTCAATCTTGCCGGATTCGTTTACTTCAATTGCCCGACAGGACTTCAAGGTCGTAAGGTCGGCTTTAACCAATACCGCAGGATTCGTCCACTGTATGAAGTGATAGGGCATATCCAACACGGGCATCCAATTCTTCTCGCAGTACCACTCGGGGGCAGTCGGATGCTCGATTCGGTATCGACCAATCTCCTTGACCGAATCCCCACTCAATTCGAGTTCCGAAAACTCCATTCGACCTTGACCGTTGGTCGTGGTATCACGCCGAACTCCGATACCGTACAGATGCCCATCCCAACGTACGAGACGAGCGTCTTCCAAACCCGTAAACTCCCAGAGCGGTTCTTTGTCGAGATGGCTAGTGTCGATTTTCCAGTACCGTTCGATTTCGAGACTTGATGTCAACTTGCAAAGAAAATTCGTAGTCCGAAGATGCTGGTCATGCTCTGGATTGAGATAACTCAGCGGACCATACCGACTATTGAATCTCTTCTCATTTTCGCAGTGATAGATCGTATAGCTGACGTTCCTCAATATCATCCAAATTTCATCCTGATCAACAAACACTGACGGATTACACAGCCCAAGTCCACCGGAATCAGCAGAAGAAATCAGCAAAGGTTTGATATCTCCACCTTCAGACAAAACTAAACGAACGAAATTTCTGTTAATCATAGTTCCTCCATTCAGGTCGAGAGGGGAGGTGGAATGGCACCTCCCGACTCTACACCAAAGCCGCTAAGCTTTGGGATTGTTAAAACATTTGAACGTGTGGCTTGTTTGTGACTGCGGCACTGGGGATATAAAACGCTGCTACTATACCATCACATGATGCTGACACTGAATTAGTGTAATCTACTCCAGTCGCACCTGTTGCACTTAGAAGATACTCTTCTGCGTATACGCCACTTTGAATACCTGCTCCTCCACCTGTCCATGACCCTAAAGTACCTCCGGCTGCGGGTGCGGTAAAACTCGCACTACTAGCAGTTGCGAAAGAATATAAAAGGGAATTCGCATAGGTGGGAGTTATGTTTGGAAGAATCACGGGGTTAGCGGAAGAGTTATTCACTGCATCATGGTCAAAAGTTGCCGTTCCGCCGCTCACATGGAAAACATCAGCGATAATAGTACCAACAAAGTTGCCACCTGCTCCTGCTTTGGTTATGATCGTTCCACTTACATTAGACGGAGCCACTAAATAAAACAGAGAAACGGGTCTATCATTAACGCTGTAGTTTGAATTGGGGGTTGCGGTAAACGCATTACCGTTCCCATCGGCCACGGTTACTGTGGCTAAGCTACGACCAGAGATATTCCCAACGCCTACCCAGACAACATCTCCGGTAGACGGAGTGCTGGCAAGACTTGCGCTGGCCCCCCCGGTGGTTATAGTGCCGCCGTTGGCAAGAAGAATTTTCCCCTGCGAATGTGTAAATCCCATACTCCTCCTACTGAACCTGCAACTGGAAGTTGATGTACCCAACTCCGCTGACCGTAAACAGGTCTGCTCCAATGATATCGTTGGCGGTGACGGTGGTTGTTGTAAAATCAGAGGTAACTGCACTTTGGACCACAGTGCCCACGGAGATCGCCACCCCACTTGTGCTAATAGAGTTAGAAACAAGCGTAGGAATCGCAGTACCACTTGCGACTTTCAATGTCTTCACTGTCGCAGTGCCTGCATCTACTTCAATACTCCACCCAACAATCGTGCAGCCAAAAGGTACTGTAATATACCCGAGAATACCTGTGCTAATCGCAGCCCCGCCCGGTGTACCAAACTGGAACGAAATTACCTTTCCGGTTGTCCCCTGAGCACCAGTAGTGCCTTGTGCCCCGGTAGTACCTTGGGAACCTGAACCTGTTGTTCCCTGAGTGCCGGTCGTTCCTTGTATGCCTGTAGTGCCTTGAGAGCCTGTTGTACCAGTTGTGCCTTGAGTTCCGGTAGTGCCGGTCGTTCCTTGGGTTCCCGTCGTACCTGTAGTGCCTTGAGTGCCTGTTGTCCCCTGCGAGCCGGTGGTTCCCGTTGTGCCCTGAGAACCCGTCGTGCCCGTTGTCCCCTGCGAGCCAGCGGTCCCTGTGGTTCCTTGTACCCCCGTAGCGCCTGTCGTACCCTGCGAACCATTCGTCCCGCTTGTACCCTGAATGCCTGTAGTTCCGGTCGTTCCCTGAGCACCAGTTGCTCCAGTTGTTCCTTGAATACCTGTCGTACCTGTAGTTCCTTGAGAACCCGTCGCCCCTGTCGTGCCTTGAGCACCCGTAGAGCCAATTGTTCCTTGCGTGCCCGTTGTACCTTGAGACCCGGTCGATCCCTGAGAACCCGTAGTTCCTTGCGTGCCGCTTGCCCCAGTAGTGCCTTGCGAACCATTTGTTCCGCTTGTCCCCTGCGTTCCAGTAGTCCCCTGAGACCCGTTTGTTCCAGTTGTTCCCTGAGAGCCGGTCCCTGTGGTGCCTTGACTTCCATTAGTTCCTTGGGCCCCTGTCGCTCCAGTAGTTCCTTGGGAACCCGCAGTTCCGGCAGCCCCTTGAGAACCAATCGTCCCCACCGTTCCTTGCGTGCCGGTCGTTCCTTGAATGCCGGTTGTACCTGTCGTTCCCTGCGATCCGGTAGAGCCCTGACTACCCGCCGTTCCTTGTGTGCCATTAATGCCGGAAGTGCCTTGAGTGCCAGTCGCTCCTTGCGTTCCTGTCACACCTTGAGTACCAGTTCCTCCCGTCGTTCCTTGAGAACCTGTGGTTCCCTGAATACCCGTCGCTCCTTGTATTCCGGTAATTCCCGTCGTCCCTTGAGCGCCAATAGTTCCTTGGGCCCCTGTCGCACCTTGCGTTCCGCTACCTAACTCAGCGATAGACTGTGCGGTTATAGTTACGTTCACCCCATTGATATCGAGCCGCCCAATAGGGATGATATCTGTAGGTTGAGCGGGATTCCCGTTAGTGAGTTGTCCTATAGTTTCGTTTTGAGTCGGTGGCATGAGTATTTATCCTTGCAACAGCAAACCGCCGTTGTCTAAAATTATGAGTCCCGGTCCCGCTTGAGGGATTACCTCACCTAACAAGAAGCCAACAGAACCAATGTTCTTCGACGGAATGTGAGGCTCCCAGATGAAAGTATCAGTTGCGATGGCTCTCCCGCAACAGATGATCCACTGAACCGGTGTTGAGCCGCTTATGAGGCTCTCGTAGTCCTGCGTCATCTGACCGTTGGATCCTACAAAAAGCAATCCACCAACCGTCCAGTTCAATACTGGATTTGTGGTGATCTGATACACTCCGCCATAGTAAGTGGCAACATTGGCATTCGCTCCGCTGGCAACATTCGCCAACACAACCCCATCGGCAAAGGGAATTACTGTGTTTCCATTGACTTGGAGTACCGTGGTTGGATCTACAGGCGTTACAACCGCTGGTGTCTCATTGTACGCGATATGAACAACTGTCAGAGCCGAGATAGCTTCACCCGCCGTAAATGTCTTGGAAACATCCGTCTGGACGACGGGTATCGTTGGACCGGGTGCGGGCGAGGATTGAAGCATCCCAAAATAACTTTGGGGTAGGATTTCGGCGTCAGCTAATTCATCGTTTACAATAACCTGAACTATGTCACCTGCATTAAAGTTACCGGCAAAAGAAAATTGGAGGGGTACCGAGTCATCGTTACTCGTCAGATCGTAAATTGGGTCGCCATTCTGCATTATGATCAAAGTTAGGACACCAGGGACACTCCCTTCAGTCCAATACAGCTCCCCAAATCCGGCATATGCGCCAGCAGATTGAATAGTAAACGTGGTGTAAGGATAAGGAGTAGGGTCTACGTTGCCCGTGACATCAAACTCAATCTCATCAAATTCAACAGCCGTTCCGGTCATACCAGCCGGTACAAACGTGGTGGTTGACGAAGATTCAACCTGAAATCCGGTTTGCGCGGCCTGGGCCGCTGCGATGATGTTGTTTGAGGTAGCGATCTGAGTTGCGATTTCGGTTAGAGTTGCCTGCAGGCCTGTGTTGAGGGCTGCATAAGTCAGATTCAGGCGCAACATTGCCATTTGCACGGTCATTGGCTGTGCTTGTATGTCTGGGCGTGAAAGGAAAGCAGCCGGATCAAGAGCAAAAGGTGGATTCGTCCAACCGCTGTCTGATACCGTAGGGACACTGTTGTTTGCGACTGTCAAGACTGGAGCCACCGGAATATTCAACAAGGGGGTACCCGGCGTCCACATACGGTTTCTCGAAGCCACGTCCGATTGGATGACGGCGTAATCAGTTGGATCCCCCAACGGGTCAACAGCGGAGTCTAGAGCGTCCGAGTAAGTCGCTACAAAACCCAACAGGTATGGATCTTGGGCTAGGAGGATGATGAGATTGTCGTTGAATTCGCGCCAGAACTGTGTGAAACGATCCACCTTCGTAGCTATAGCTTGCGGGCTGAAAGTAAAGCGAAATTGTGGACTGCTGGATTGGAACGTCGGATCGTTTGCAATATTGGCCGTTGCCTCAGCAATAACGATAGCCATGTTCGCCGCGATCGCAGCTGGGAATGTGCACGGAACTGGAAATTGAGCCGTACCTTCTCCCAAGATTACTGTGTTAGTGGTTGTCAAGTCTATGGCCGTAACACGATAATCTTCGTCAAAACCAGTAAATCCACTCAAATAAGAAGGATCCGCCCCATAGTCCCAAGTGTGGTTCCGAGTATAACCTAACAGGGCCGCTTCAATGTATGAGAGTCTCCACAGGAGATTGGCCTGAGCGGAAGGAGCCGCTTGTGTCAAAGTGGTGAGAAGAGGAATAGCCAGTGGTGCATCCACCACTGTGCCAGTAGCATCATTCCAGGGAATAGGAGTCTGTAAAAGGTAGTTCACAGACGGTGTGACCAAGCTAGAGTACACTTCTTGGAAGTTCGGAATCCAAACACCGCCGCGCCCGGTGCGCGTAGAATTTAGGTAAAGCAGCCATTCCGCTGTAGTATTAGGGTCAAAGTTTGAAGCTACGACCTGCCCCAAGTTACAACTTGCAACCAATGAGGCCCGAAGCGCGGCCTGCCGAGCAGCCACATTTGGGTCGCCATAATCTGGGTCCGAAGGTTCGATGACATTGCCCCGTGTAGCCGGTACAATAGACACGATGTTGTCCAGATAAGTCTGGGGCGGCAGAGAGTAATCGTTTGTGATCGTGCTGGGATCCGGTAGACTCCCGAGCATAGATGAGTTCGGATTAAAGTTGTCCCCTAGCGTTGCACCTGACAGTGGTGGCAAGTACGAAAGAGTCCCGAAAGAGTTTCCGCTGTACTGCACCACCTGGGGAGGAACGTTGGAGCCGAGGACCCCCAAGGCAGTAAGATCAGCCAAGACCGAGTTCACAATTGTGCATTGACTAAACGAGAAGTTAAGCGAAAACTTAGGCACCGTGGTTAGGATCTTAACGAATGTAGACAACGGCGAGAAATTGAAACCATTCCAGTTGAACATGCCGTCAGCAAGCAAGTTCGGTATGGAAGGGATCCGAGGTAATCCCCAGTTACAGACGGAGTTCAATAGATTGGCCACGGCGTTTAAGTTTGCCTGCACCATTCCGATCAGATTCTGTTCCATGGTCGTGAGGATGGTGATGTTCTTTATGACCGTCGCTATCAGCAACGCACCTTCCTTTTGGAACTTCTGAACCTGCTGGATTATGGTGATAGCATCTGCAATGTATTTCGGCTTGCGAGCCGGGGTAGGAAACTCGCCGTCCGTCGCCAAAAGATGCATCTTAAGCCACGTTTGCACCCGAGATTGATAGGCTAGAATTTTCTGCTGTAATACATGCTGTGCATCCGAGATACTTTTCTCTAACTTCCGTCCATCCTCTATCGCCGCGTGATAAAACTGCTCGACCTCGGGATCCCCAAGGACGTTGTAGCGATTGATCGCCCCTTGGACTTTAATCGGCCAAAGTTCTGCACCTTGTAAATTTGAGGGAACGGCCATTATACGTCTAACCCATCTCCAAGGCTATTTTCGCCACTGGCTGGTCTAAATCCTTCACTATTTCCAAGAGTTGGAGACTCATTTACAACCTGCCCGTTGGTCTTAGTGAAGCTGTTCGTCTGTTTCATGAAGCGATCTGTTTTTACAATGCTGCTCATTGTCGTACATTCTGAGATAATGTCGCCCGTACAGTTATAGTGGAAATGCCCCTGATGTGAAACGTCAATGTCTCCTATGATGTTAAGGCGTAAAGCCTTACCTTGGGCATTTGGTAGGATAGTAATTTCGATTCCTCCATCGAGAGCAGCCGTTATTGAACGTCCCTGGCTATCTTTACCGAGTGCCGCGACAAGCCCACCTGCTAAATCTAGAAGCAGGGATTGGCCTGACGTCAAATTCTTCCCCAACCGCAACAGAACGTCCTGCACCGTATGTAAGTCAAAGGACAACCCCGAGGCATCCATACTTGTTACAGGGGGACCGCTCGAAATGTAAGGAGCCTGATTGAAGCTAATCGACGTTCCCGAGTTCGGCGGTGGAGTTCCTACTTGTGTTAGGTCATGAAATGCATAGACGTTGTCCCCCGCCCCGTAAGTTGGTCGTCCTGGGGATTTCGAGTCCACACGGGCTGGATCCGTTACAGCCCAAACTTTCGTACCCGGTCCATCTACATATCCATTTTGGAAATGCCGACGTTTGGCGAGTGGGCTGCGAGCACCCAAGCGAATAACCGCTGCGCCATCCATGGCGGCCCGCAAAGAAACATTTTCAAATCCGGTCTTATTCGCCAGATCACCGGGATCCCCCGGTCCATATTTCGGATTCTTCCAATATTGCAAAGTCCGTTGTAGGACTTGATCCTTCTGACCGCGTATCTGGGTTAGAACCGTGCGTCTAGTTGCTCCTAAAGGATTGGGCAGCGAAGAGTCATCCGCTCCCAACCGGAGAACGGTCTGTCCTAATGCCTGTAAATCAATGGCATCTTCTTCGTCACGATTCTTTCCTATAACCAACTTCAGAGAACCGACTAAGTGGCCTTCCAACGAACGGCCCGCACCGTGGGGGTGTTCATATCCAGCTATAGGTTCCGGTCCTTTTCCACTCCAGGAAGTGGGCTGCCCCGCCAAAGGAACGTTTTCCTTGGGCATTGTCGAGCCTATTTCGAAGGACGTGAATCCTTCTTTAGTGACGTCCCATCTTGTAGTGTTGTACTCAGCGGGAAACCGATTAGCTAGGGCAGAAGCAGCCAGTCGTGCTTCCGTGTGATCCGGAGAATCCACAACCGGCAGATAACTGGATTGCACATTACTTCCAAAACGCCCCGCCTGGGTGTAAGGGAACAAGACTGGCTTGAGAACATTACCGTAAGTGACTTGGTCAAACAAATTGTATCCAACCAAAGTGCCGGCTGTCCGTTCTAGAATGAAAGCGCGGCGTCCGGGAGTAGGCCCATCACCAATCGTAGGCCCAACCGCTTTCAACGTTCGTGAATTTGGGTGGTCTACACCTTGATTGATAGCAAAGGATTCATTGTCGTGGGAAATGACGAGACTCGGGCCGGTCGCCCCGGTAGCTCCCACAGTCGTTTGATTGATGGTAGTACGTGCCCAAGGATCCGCGATTGTCCCCAACGCTGTATCGAACAGCGCCGTCTCCAGAATTTCATAGGGCAGTGGATAGTCTAACGAGTATTCTTGGATCCGTTCGGTATCCTCTGCAAATGGGATAACATCTTGAGCGTTGGAAATGTAACGATCAGAAAGATTTGCCCCAGGCTGGAGATAGACAACCCATTCTTTAGAACCATCCGGCAAAAGACGAGGCTTGATAGGCCCAGTCGCACCAGTCACGCCAATGCTGCCCGCAGCCCCACTGGGACGATTGATAGGCCCGTGGAAACTGATACCCGCGTCCGTGTAAGTGACCCGGCGACCAGTCATCTGAATCCAAGCATGACGGTCCGGATCTACTTTATCTCTTGTAAGATCTTGTCCATTGCGGTCCCATCCATTATCGATCAGCTCGCTGTAACCATTAGTGAATGTAGCAGCTTTCTGGCCGGGGTAGGCTTTCCTGTAGGTGCCACGTTTACGATATTGAAATCCTTCTACACCTTCCGCCCCACGAAAAGCGATAGAATCCTGAGCGCGAAGGGATTCCGAAATTACGTATGTAACAATGCCAACTTGGGTGAAACCCCCAGCATAATACAATGGCGCAGCCAAACATAATGTGCCGGTTTCAGGCATCTGAACATCGGTGCTATCGAGGCCAGAAGCGTTAGCTGGCATCACTGAGACATCGGCGTAGAGCAAGTCATTACGCAGATCCAACAACGAACAAACCTTGTGTTCGTAATCTACTGAAAGCACTCGCGCTATGAAAAGTTGGGATTCATTCTGTGCTCGCGTTTGCTGGTTTGGATCTTGCCGATACATCAATGAATTATCTCTAGCCGTGCGCATAATTTATGGCTTCAACAGATTCTTAAAATCATTCACAACAGTATCTGTTGTGGTTGCCGTGTTATTCTGAAGAGCAATGTCTATCTCCTGCAAAGTAGAAGGTGATGACGGAGGTGTGCCAGTAAGAAACACATTCACCGTGTTAGTCAATTGATTCTTCAAAGCTAACTCTATGGCAGCATCTGAACCTGCTGCTGGCACATTGTCGGGCTGAGCCTGACTAGTTAACGATGCATCTCCTCCCGGTGCATTCGGCTGCGCCCATTCAAGTTCGAATGAAGAGTCATTCATCAATTCGTTCGAAACAGTCTGTTGTTGCTGTAACAATACTGACGAAGCCTCCGAACTGGGGCAATATAGTCCTGCAAACAGAGCGGCATTTGTAGAATTTATTTGCGCTGCTGCCTCTGGACTCGTATAACCTCCAATCTTCCCTTCACGAGTTTCTTTATAGGCTTGCACCAGGCTCTTCCAGCGGCCCAATGGAAAAACACCGACAACTTCGTAACCTTTCTCGTCTGTGAACGGTTGATAAGTTACGATCTTCCGAAAATAACCGGCAGTCATACCACTTTGGGCAGCGCCTGTGGAACCTGTATTACCTCCGGAAGCAGTTGAACCTGCCACACCTCCGCCAGTTGCGGCTCCCATTGGTCCTATGATATTTGCTGCGCTAAAATAAGGGCTATTACCTCCTGGCCCATCAGTGTCAAGTTGCACCCGGAAACTGTGTGCTTTTGTGTCACCCCGCGTAGACCAATCTGTCCCCATATGATTCTTATACCAGTCGGCTAATGCTTCTGTTTCTGCGTACACTGGGGCATCCGATGGCAAAAGTTGGGTTGGCGAATCACCCATAAAATTCACACTTGGGTTATTAGATGGGATGGCTGCATTCGAAGAACTTCGAGCTGAAGGACTTGGAGCTGTGCTAGAACTGTCAAGGAGATTGCCTAAGAATCCAGTCGTTCCCTGATAAAGAGGATTGGTGCCGGTATAAGTAGAATTGCTTGATGCCGAGTTTTGTGCTGGTGGATTAGTCCACTTCATCACCAAATTAGGTTGCGTGGTCAAAACCGACTGATTATTCTGTTGCACAGATGGGAACATGGGCCGCTTGCGGAGTGTATCTAGCAAGATGGTCATTGTCGCCGTTCCAGAAATCGCGTAGTTTAAGGAGATAGATTTTATGTACCCGTACATATCGCGATGTGGAAGATACATCGGAAATCCGATATGCAACTCAGGGCGCATTGGAATCGTAAAGGTATAAGTCCGCCAACCTCGATTAGAACGCACTAATTCGTTCACCGCATAAGCGTACATCAAAAATGTATCAGTCTGTTCAACCCAAGGTATGGTGCGAGCCGGTTGTTCGCGAAGGCCGAAATGCGATAACTTTGGAAGATCTATGTGAGAAACTGCAGCTCTTAATGAACCTTGAATATCCACTTGGTACGCACGCGAAAATGTTCCTTGAATGGACATGCGGGTATTTTGAATCGCCCCTTCATCCTCAGTTTCACTTTCACTCAGAATCTCATCCAGATATACAACGAATGGGTTAGTAGCCGCCGTTACACTATCGATAGGAGATTTTCCGAGAGTTGCATCGTTAGTGGGAGACGGAGTCAGGTTAGTCACGTCCAAATTGTACAATGGCGCTTTGAAAACTATCTCACCATTAAGATCTTGGAATCCTTCGAAACCGATAGTGTGCAAAATGTTACGAATGCGCTCTAGGCGCGGCGTGATGCCCCCATTGATCAAAGTAACAGTAGCAACTTTGAAATCAGGAGTGTACCCACGCAACGCAGAAACATACACATCGCGTTTAGGATCAGTGACGGACGTTGTGCTATATGTAGATTGCGCGGTAGACCGCACCTTGTCTGCTTTCCTACCGCGAGCCGCGTTGTATGCTGTCACAGTGTTGATGGAGGCATTTGTCAAATTCGTTCCGAGGTAGCCCATTATGTGGACATCCGCGAGGATACTGTTTAAGATAGACTGCCACTTCACGCAATAATTAGCAGCAACCGCATTAGCGTAGATTTCACCTGCCACGGTCTGGCCTTTGTTTGCGATGGTGTTGAGTTGGAAACCCTCAAAAGTTACACTCCGACAAAAAGTGTCTGCAATCTGTTCGTAAGGATCTAAAGCCCATTGATCGGTCTGTAGGATTTCGGCTTGTCGGTTAGTGTTAGAAAGCAGCGCCGGGTGAATATCTACTTGCATCATTTCCAGAAAGCGCAGAATCCCTTTGATCTGAATCAAAATCTCCAAAGTTTTACCGTTGTCCGTATGGTTGATATGGGCTGTCAAACCTTTGAAGACCCTGTAGTAAATAGTGTTACCACGGGGTGAGAACCAGTAACCCTTTGCAAAAACCTGCACTTGCATCATGCTTTGAACGAGATTATTGCCACCCGGAGATTGAAAGAGATGAGCGGCATAGTTCGGGATGGACAATCCTATAGAGCCAGTCGGTACCATGTTATCAACGTCGTAACCAACATTGAAATTTTGAACAAAGTTGTTGAAATTTACGATCACACCTTGGGCAACCGTGCCCGCACTAGGCTGTGCCCCATCAGGATTCAAATACGGATTGATGAGATATGGAAAACCATCCAAAAACACAATGATGTCAGGAGCAGTTTTATTTATGGTCCGTTCCTGAGTCGTCTGGATGAAATTCCGAATAGTGTTAGACGGTGGCGTGGCCGGTGGAGCTGTTGGTGTAGGAAAAGCGAGTGAGGAAGCCGGAGGCAACGTGGTCTGAGCCGGAACTGACACTTCTGCCGGTGGCAAAGTATTTGTCAAACTTATGGTCGGAGGAGCTGATAGCGGCGAGTTGCTGGGAATGAACATTAATTTGCACTCGCGAAAATGGATGTGGGTGAAAGAGGATTATAAATATCCGCAGTAGGAGATTGATCCATCGAACTTGTATTTGAAGAAACACAGTTGGCTGCAACGTAACCATACGCATTTGTAGCAGGAGCAACGGTTGGAGCCGTAGTACCAGAAGAAGGCAAACTTGCTACCGAAGGCGAAACTCCTGGGGAAGAAGTCGTTTGCCCTGGCGTGTACCCAATCCCTGGTTGACCTGGTGTTACTGCGGGCGGCGAAGATTGCGTCTGTGTCTGTTGTTGGTTGGTATTTTGATATTGCGAGTAAGCATGGCCTCGTTCCAGGTCATTATGGATGCTATCCAACCAAGGAGAAGAAGGTCGAAAACGTTCTTTCCAAGCAATGAAAGTGATAGTGAAATCAGCCAAAAATGGTTTTTCTGCATCTTGGGAAACGGTTAGAGTGTCAAACATACCTGACCAGAAAAAATTTCCTACCACCAAATCCACATCTTGGTGCATCTTGATGCGACGACGTGTAAAATCAGGAGCAGCCAACGGCCCTTCTCCTAATTCTTCTCCTTCAAACCAGTACCCATTGTTCTCGTACACCATGACTAACTGGGTCAGATTTCGATACGATTCTGAAAATGGTTGGAAAGCATCGGTTAAACCCGCTGCAAAATACTGCCCAGCAGTTTGCCCAGTAAGTGATATCTGAACCATATCCTCACCCCAAACACCGAATTGCCAACCCTCACGGGTCATCGACTGAGCATCTACTGCCGCACGGGTGACGTTCATGGTGGTGGGATTTACCAGGAAAGTAAAAACTCCGGTGGAATTAGGATCCGGTTGTCCATTCGTAAAACCACGATGAGGGATACGAACCTGTATGTATTCGTAGAGATTTAAAGCCGCCCGGTCATCTGCGGAAATGAAGAAATCATCGTTGTCTATATCTGGTGCGGTGCTTGTATCTCGCCCCAACTTTTGAGCATTCGCATCGGCCTGTGCCTGCAAAGCGGAAAGACTTTGGTAATTCGGAACAAGACGCTTCTCGCCACGGATTGGCAACTGTATCGGCGAGATGCCGGCATTGTTGGGTGTCGTTAACGTGACATCGCTGAAATCGTTTTGACTAGACTGTGCCATTATGTGTTAGAAATCGTATTTGGCAAAGTGGAAACTGTTGCCGAAGGACCGACTGCAACTGGACCGATAGGCACATTGCTAGTTCCACTCGTCGGAATATAAACACTGCTTGAAGTCCCTGTTGATGTTGGTGGAAGTTCGAGCAGCGTAATGGTACGCTCCACTTGAAACACAAAGCTGAAATGCCACTGAAAGGGATCTTTTGCGTCCTGCGTCCATTGCAATGACTTGAAATAGCCGAGGTAAGTGCTATCCTTCAAAGTCATAGCGATAGCCCCACGAGCGAACACATCATTGTTTCTACTATGCCCTTGCTGACTACTGATGCCCAATGTCGGTGACCACGCTGAAACCCCGGACATCTGATCCCCAGAAAGAGATCCGGTGTTGTTATCCGTGCGAAACCAGATGTTACCATTGTTTTTGAACAAAGAGAGAAGTTCTACGAAAGCATCTTGGGCCGCTACTCGAAAAGAACTTGTACTCCCTGAAAACATTTGATTCCCTTCAGCATTTTCGACTTGAACATCCCCAGCTGAATCGGTTTCCAACGCCCAAAACCCTTTGTTTAAAACTGCTACAAGATCTGTACTGACCTGCGCGGTGCTCAGAAAATCGGTTAATCCCAACTGGTTCATGAAGACACCGGTAGTACATTGACCTTCTATTAAGTCAGCCTGCATCCCCCACATGGTGACATGCCAACCGGTTCGCCCTTGTTGCTTATTGTAGACGTGCTTGGAGGTCTTCTGAAAATTCCTAATCGAAGCATTCAATTGTACCTGTATGGGCTGTCCATGTGCCGTCCCATCCGCCGTAGATTGATTGCAAAGAGCTACACCATTCTTGTTCTTTAAAATCAGAACGAAAGAAACTGGGGTAACGAAGGAGCGGATGCGCTTATTACCAGTGACTAATGTCGTATCTTGATACCACGGTGTGGCATCTAAATTTGTCGTAATAACAATGCCAGGAGTCAAGGCTTGCTGGGCAGCCGGGGGCACTGTTAAATTATGCAGTGGGACAAAATCAGAAGGAACAGCACCTACATCACCCCCTAAAGATTGATTAGTTGGTGCACTTAGAGTACTACCAGGATTGCTTTGATTTGAAGCGAGATATTGTTGGTATGCTCCACTTCCATACGTAGACCAAGGGCCAAAACTGTTTCTTGCCGCTGTGTAAGTCGCGAAAGCAGCGTTCATGTTTGTTTGGGGATCTAACAATGCGTTTTGATCATAGTTCGGATGCGCAGCCCCGTTGATCTGCATCAAACCAACCGATCCACCAGGATCAGCCGCATTGTATGCGTTCGGGATTCCTGAGCTCTCGGCTTTTGCTATTGCTGCAGCTGTAGTCACGGCAGATCCCGTAAAACCTGCGTTGTAAGCCAATTGCTGGAGTTCTTGATTGGTGAGCGCAGGTAGCGGAGTTGAACCAGAAGGAAAAGTGCCAGACATGTTATTGACCCTTTCTCACAGCTAGACCCGAGCCGCTCTCGCTGGCCGAATTAACTGGAGGCAGAGCTACCGGCGTGATTGTACTCAATTCTGCGTTCATATAAGTGGTATGCACGGTGCTCCCCATCATCCTACCAGCTGGTGCCGCTTCCGGCATGGTAGGCATCGGATAATTTCGCGAAATCATAGCAAGAGCTTCTGGAGAAAGAGCTTCTGGTGTTCCAACCAATCCTGTTAATTGCTTTGCTATCAAATCTTTACCAGTTCGAGCCGCCGCTCCCCAATTTCCCCCCATCACGTCTCCCCAAAAATTTGCCTTGCCAGTTTCTGTTTCAAACGTAGCACGCTCTGCCGCCGTTGCCGTCCCTGCTTCAACTCTAGTTTGTTCCGGTGTTTTTCCACCTCCAAAATGATCCGTAAGCCAGGTCAAAACTTCACCCACTTTAACCCGCAAGTTATCGAGAGCCTGGGTCAAAAGCTCCGTGGACTTTTTCGTGGCCATAGCAATTTCTTCAGGAGTAGGTATTTTCTTCTCGAGATCCTTAGCCAGCAATCCTGTCAGGGTAACTAAGGCGGAATTTCCGTCGCCTACAGTCTTCAAAATATCAGTGTTTGTAGCTAACAACGTGGCAAATTTATCAGCATTTGGACCACCAGCAACTTCTTTAATCACAGCCGCTTGCTTCTTGACGTCTGTTATCCCAGCCGGAGCAAACCCTGCTTTCACGGCGGTTGCATACGCTTGCTGAATATTCTCCGGAGCTACTGTGGCGACTTGATCTAATTGATCCTGGGAAGCTTCTCTAAGATCTTTCACAAAAGTATTGCCCATAAGTAACATTTCTTCAGGCATATTTCTAGTGAAATCTTCAGTGGCTCCTAATGCCTTGGCGATTCCGGCTAACGCTGCCCCACCCTTACCCGCGAATATGGTTGGCACCGATGCACCTGGAGTTTTCTTTATGGCTTCCAACATGGCTCTGACGTTTAATGCCATATCGACTGATGCTAGATGGAGATTTTTCAAATCTTGGGCTGTATCTACAACATTTCTGCCTTTAGCTCCGGCCTCAAATATACCGGCAGATTTTACAGTTTTGTCCAGGTTTTCTAAGTTCTGATTCAGAGTCTGCCTGGTGGTAGCATCGATGTCAGTACGTTGTCCCACCGCACTTATAGCATTGGCAATACCCAAAGGAGTCGAAAGATCCTGACCCGTAATCCCTTGAGTGGCCAACGATTTTGTCACAGCATCAGCTTGAATCTTGGCTTGTGCTCGTGCGCCTCGTCCCATTTCTCCCATACCACCTGGCCCTGCCATTTGCAAGATGGCTGCGGACTGCTCAAGAGTTTTCTGCGGACCGCCGATCATGAATTCCAAGGCTTGTTTCAAATCATCAGCAGACCCCAAACCGGTAGCCCCCATCACTCGCAGAATCCCGGTGACAGATTCTATGGACTTACCCATGTGATCAAAAGTAGAGGTTATCCCATCGATGATCGAAAGATATTTAGTGACCGTGATACCCGAAGCCTTAGTGTCACTTAGAAACTGTCCGAAGAGATGGTTAACCGATTCTTGTGTCTGTCCAAATTGGAGCAGGTACTTTAGGTTCTGACGTGTAGTTTCACCGGTGTCAAACCCGAGCTGTTTGCCCGTAGTGTACGCAAGTTGCTGTACTCCCCCGAAGCCTCGCGCACGACGATCCGTTATCACACCGGTCATACGGTTCTGTTCTAATTCGTGGGTAAGTTCTGGAACAGCTATGCCAAGATCCTGATACGCTTCCAAGATCTTCATATTTTGAGTGCGATCTACGCCCAACGTGCTAACGCCAAAGCCGCCCATGGTCATACCGCCAGCGGCTAAATTGTATTTCATCGCCTGAAAAATCTGGCGAGCATTACCTCCACCACCGGTGAATAAACCACCGCCGCCCGCTGTTTTAAAAATCTCTTGGTTTTGCTCGATATTAGCATCGTAAATCTTACGCAGTTCGTTCAATATCCCTAACGGAACCGCCGCTGCGCCAATCTCTCCCATTACACCTTCGCCAGCTCTCGCGGCCACACCCAAGGTGCGCATACCTAGACCTGTTCCAGCTTCTCCTCCACCAGCTTCTAAAGTTCTGGTGGCTTGCCTACCGAGCCAACCGCGCAGTCCACCTTTCTCTTCCATACCGGCGACTTTTTCTGCTGCACGATCAAGAATGCCTCCAAGTCCAATCCTTCCCGAGATAGGCCCAGCCCCCGCCGCTTTGCCTGCGCGGGTTCTGCGGAAAGCTGCAATTTCGTCCATTTTCTCACTGCCAATTTTGTATTTCCTCGCAAAGTCAGCTTTGAGTTGGCCAAAATTTTTTGCCCCCTCCTTTTGAACCTGTCGTCGCCAATTGCCTAATTCGGTCGAGATAGCCCCGGCTTTGGCGAATTTTTCAAACATCCCGGATCCCATAATTTTCGCCAACTGTTGAATCCCGGTTGAAATCTTTCCTCCTCGACTCACAGAAGTTCCAAATTTGCTCGTCTCAACTGTAGCCTGACGAACATTCTTAGCTATCTCCAGGAAGACATCTTGATCGATCTCGTCGTTCGCATCGGCTACTCCCTTCATGCTCTCTTCCAGTTTTTCCAAGGCACGTCCAGTATGACTGACTGCTTTCTCTAGATCTTTTTGACCTTCCGGGGAGAGAAATTGTCTATTGCCCTGCAGTTTCAATTGAGCCTTGTGCAATTCGCCCAAATACTTCTTGACTTCAGCATAGGATTTCTTGTTCATGCCGAAAATGCCTTGAGCAGCAAACTTCTTGTTGATGCTCATCACTTCCTTCAATCCGTCTTCAACATCACCCGCAGCATCTACGGCATATTTGAGTTGGTCACGCCATTTTTGAAAGCTCTTATCTATGGCTTCGGCTGGATTTTTCAAACTCTCCACCAACTTTACAAGATTCTGCAACAACTGCTCGGAACCCTGCAAATTGCTTAGAGCATTGGCGGCGTCTTGAGCGACATTGCTGGGGGTGCCCGTCCCACTTTGCTTGAAACTGCCTTCAGGCAAAGCAGAACCGCCGTAGGATTTTACCGGGTCATTTCCACCAGTGTCTTTGGGATCATCAGGCATAGCTTGGCTCAAACTCAATTCAGAAACTTAATCTCCAACGAATCACTAGCTGTTTTGTCAAGTTTTTCCGTAGTATACAATGGAGAGAGGCATATGGAATATCAAGGAACAAAAGAGGAACTTAATGCATTAATGACCGGGGAAGTCATTGGAACAGCGGCACGAGCTGCTTTTGACTTCTATGTGATTGGACCTTTTCTCGCCTGCTGCTTAGTCGGCCTTGCCCTTCTTATCTTCTGGTGTGGTTGGTGGACTCTTGCCATTCTCGGAGCGTTGATAGTTCTTCTAGTTCTTCTGCCAGCTGGTCCTCCAGATCCTAACGAGATAATGGACAAGTTTCTTTACAGCTTGCCTTCTGGATACCGAGAGACTTATTACAATTTCTTGTATCAGCAGAGAGGCTTCTCGGATATACTGTTGAACCATGCTTCGGAGGTACTGAAAGATCCCGAAGGATTCCGGAAAGAGATAGCCCCTGTGTTACAACGAATTGCTAGGGAGAAACATACTTCCCTCTCCGATTCTAAGCCCTTGGTCCAACCCATACGAGCAAACGAACCCGCTGAACTTTTTGCCAAACTTTTAAGCCGGTTTCTTTTCAGTTGAAGGTTCGGGTACTACTGGCTGTTCGCCTTTAAAAATCTCCTCAACCGTTTCGCGTATCTGGGTTTTAGTGGCGTCTTCAATTTCTGCTAATGCCTGTGCCATGAACCGTTTCTCGACTTCAGTCATGGTAGCGGAATCTGGGAATTTGGAGAGCAAACGATCTTCAACACGCTGACAGTGCGTCATATAGACTTTCCAAAGTACAAGAACCAATTCTTCTCCCCATCCCGTTATGGCATTACGGAGTACGACTTGAATGTCCTTCTGCAAGCCGTCTTTTGGATCGGTGACAACACGGCTAGCACCCACAAGCGTACGAAGACTTAACCCTGGTCCGTCTCCAATCGCAATCCAGGAAATGGCTCTCGAAAGAATCTCACACTTAACTCTTTGTGTCCAGGCATAACCCTTCTGGCCTTCTACTGCCATAAGAGAAATCATTTCATCTTCAGTATTGATGTTGGAAACCCGGAGTCGGATCAACCGACCCGCTGACTCTAGGGTTAGAATTTCCTCAAAATCCTCGATACCAAATCCTTGCAACCCAGCAATGACTTCATCCACCGACTTGGGAGCCTGATTGGTTCCATCATTTAGAGAATCCAGCTCTCCCTGCACTTGCTGCATATTTTCGTCTGCCATAATTGCTCCTGTAGTCAGTAAGCCCCAGTTGATAGAGCCGATTTCGTTATTGGTACTTGCTCATTCTTTCGTTCTTTTCTTCTTGAGAAGCCAAAACCTCACGTTCATCTAAAGATGGTGGTTTATAGGCGGGCCGTCCTTCTCTTAGTTTCCGAGCACGATCCTGAACTTCTGCTTCAGTAAGAATCGTCATGGTTTCGTTTGAGATACCTAAACCGCCGCGCTTTTGTACAAGTTGTTCTAACCTACGTTGGCGGACCTCAGCTGCTTCACGTAGCTGTTTGTTCAGTTGTTTAAACACTTGCTCGTGTTTATCCTTACCCGCAATAAAGGCATCCATTTCCCGCTTCAAGTCCTCAATCGAATCTCCCGGGTGCGCCCAACCGTCGCTATAATCAATTTCTTTGCGTACTTGGATGATGTTCTGCCAAGGCTCGACAGCGTTTGTGGCCATCTGTCGTGCCAGTCCACGCAGCTCTGACGCAATGGGATCTGCATTCTTTCCAGCCCAAGGCCGAATGATCAAGACTGCATTGAAATTCTCATCCAACCGCTTTTTGGCTTGTTCACGATATGTACAAAGCGTAGCCCAAAACAGAGCATGGTCGGAAGCCGTCAAGATCTTCATGAGCTTTCCATCAGGGAGAGAGATAATTCGTCCTTCAAAAGAGGACAATTGCGTCCCTTTAGCGTGCCAGAGATTCTCAGACGAGTTAGTGCTAGTGTAAGCTGACAAGTAGGAGTAAAGGCTGGCATCGTAATCCGTCATCTTTTTAACGACGTTGAGCAGACTTCGAATCTCCAACCCAGAAAATTCTCGAAGTTCTTCTGGGGTGAAAGTAGTAGCTAGTTGCAAAATATGCAAGGCCAATTCAGATTGAGAGTAAATCCAACGATCCAAGATCCTACGTTCCGAGGAATGGAATCCTCGTACCCAACCAACCTGTCTCTTGTCCACGAAGAGAGGCCGGATACGTGCTCCCACATCTATCAATTCCTCACAAGCATCCGTAATCTTCCCCCGGACCTTTTCAACATACTCTAATGGAGCCTGTTGGATCTGGCCCTGGTTGATCCTTTTCATCAGATCTGTACCGGAGATATTAACGGCGGACATTAGGCCTCTTTCCTATATTCCGTCGTCGGATTGGCGTAGGAACGGTCTTAGCAGGAGTCTTGTTAGGACTAGGTACAGGAGCAGCTTTTCTTATCGGCGTTGGACAGTGGGTCAACCCTTTGTTGTTTTCTGGTTCCGGCTGTACAACCTTAGCCGCACCGCGAAGTTGTGAGGCCTTCAGAATCTTCCTATCCACTTCGGCGGCCTCCGCTAACTCTTTTCTTCCGAAACGATTCTCCATGTTTTTCATGACGCGTTCGGTCGCATCATCAACTTCCTCCTCTTCCACAACAACTCGCTTGGCATAAGCGGAAGGTTCAGGGGCACAATACAACCCCGCTGTTTCGAATCTCCGGTTGGCTGGAAGAGAACCTTTGTAGATGCGATACACCCGACTTACCACAGGTAGCGGCATGACAGCGAAGATTTTCTCGGCCTCTTCTGGGCTTGCCTTGAGATCAGAAACATTTTCTAAAGCATGGGCCAACAGGACCCGCATGGAATTCTTTCCTGGTGGAATCACCAGACCCAATTCCTCAAGCCACGTCAACTTTCGGAACCGATATTTACAGTTCAACAGGCAAACTTCAACTGTCATACGACCTTCGACACGTATTCCTAAGTATGGGAATCACTAACGTAGATACCCGAAATTTGACCAATTTGCTACGTTGAAAATTACCCAACGTTGTGGCTATTTCCTGGATTCCTCAAAATTATTCACTCGCTCGAAGCTATCGTAAATAGAGAGGATAATATGGTTTTCTCGAATTCGCTGACTAACGTCGTTTCTAAATTTCTAACCCAGGGTGTCGTCAAAAACCGCAGTATCCAATTGTTCACCCGACGCTAAGGAAACCTCGCAAGTCATGATGAAATCCAAGTTATCCCCATACCAGGAATATATAGCAAAATCCCGTTACGCCAGATGGCTCGAAAAAGAAAACCGCCGAGAGAACTGGAGTGAAACCGTCCACCGCTACATCGAATTTTTTGCCCCACGTCTTCCAGAAAAAGATCGTGGCCTAGCCGAAGATCTAGAAAAAGCAATCTACAACATGGAACTCATGCCGTCTATGCGCGCCATGATGACGGCTGGTCCTGCGTTAGAAAAAGATAATTGTGCTGGCTACAATTGCTCATACATCCAGGTTGATGACCCTCGTGCTTTTGATGAAGCCATGTACATCTCGATGTGTGGTACGGGCGTCGGCTTTTCGGTTGAAAGACAATTTGTAAACGAGATGCCGAGCATAGCCGAACAATTCTATGACACCGATACCATCATTAAAGTGATGGACAGCAAGATTGGTTGGGCAACGGGCTTCCGACAACTGATCCAGCTCCTATACGGTGGCTTGATCCCAAAATGGGACCTAAGCGCCGTGCGCCCCGCTGGCGCTATCTTAAAGACCTTTGGAGGTCGCGCTTCCGGCCCCGAGCCGCTAGATCGTCTATTCAGGTTTACTGTGGAGCTATTCCGAGAGGCCGCTGGTCGCAAGTTAAATTCCCTGGAATGCCATGACTTGATGTGTATGGTAGCCGATGTTGTCGTGTCAGGCGGAGTACGCCGTAGCGCCATGCTTAGTCTCAGCAATCTTTCTGACGATCGCATGCGCAGAGCCAAAACAGGCGAATGGTACAAGAAAGACGCCACACCTTGGCGCAGACTTGCAAACAATTCAGTAGCTTACACCGAAAAACCTGATGTCGGTATTTTCATGCAGGAATGCCATAACCTGTGGGAATCCCATTCTGGTGAAAGAGGATTTTTTAATCGTATCGCGGCCCGACAACAAGCAAAGAAATTCGGACGGCGAAAGTGGGAGAACATCGACTTCGGGACGAACCCATGTGGCGAGATTATTCTTCGTCCTCAAGGTTTTTGTAACCTAACCGAAGTGGTGTGCCGTTTAGGGGATACAAAGGCCACACTCAAGCGGAAAGTACGTCTAGCGGTCATCCTCGGCACGCTGCAGTCAACTCTAACCAACTTCCGTTACTTGCGCAAGGTCTGGCAGAAGAATGCCGAGGAAGAGCGTTTGCTGGGTGTTAGTCTTACTGGGATCAAGGATGTCCCCCTGATGTCTACCCCTGGCCCAGAACTTGAAGCTCTCCTAGATGAGCTCCGAGAGTACGCCGTAGCTGTGAACAAAGAATGGGCCGGCAAGCTAGGCATCAACCAGTCTGTTGCTGTGACTTGTAACAAGCCTAGTGGCACGGTGAGTCAGCTAGTAAACTGCAGCAGCGGTATCCACGACCGTTGGTCGCGCTGGATAAAGAAAGCTGTCCGTGAGGATCGGAAGAACCCAATAGGAGATTTCCTCAAGTCTATCGGCGTCCCGAACGAACCCGAGAGAGACAAACCCAACGACGTGGATGTTTTCTATTTCCCGATAGAGACCCCTGCTGAAAGTGTAAAGCGTAACGATCGCACCGCACTACAACAGCTCGAACTCTATCTCACCTACAAACTGCACTGGACGGAACATAACCCTTCTTGTTCAGTCTATGTTCGAGAATCGGAATGGCTCGACGTGTTCGCCTGGGTCTGGAAGCATTTCAATGATCTCGGAGGTCTGACATTTATGCCTCATAGCGACCACGTGTACCAACAGACTCCTTACCTCGAGATCACCGAGGAAGAGTATTTGAAAATGAAAGAGAGTTTCCCGGTAATAGACTGGGGTAAGCTCCAAGAATTTGAAAAGGAAGATTTCACGACTGCGGCCCGTGAGCTAGCTTGTACTGCCGGAGTTTGTGAAGTCTAAAGGACTTCCATGGCAGACATTCGACTAGAGTTCATTCTGAAACTCCGGAACGGCGAAACGACAAATCAAATCGTATCCGCACCACCTGAGGCCGCTGATGCGCTGGTGATGAAGACCCTTATGCAATATGCCACCGTAGGCATGCTCAAAAGAGATCGCAATAAATGGATCCTCGTAAACCATGACGAAATCAGCACAGTGGAAGTAGAAATCCCCACCATTGCGATCGCCAACCTTGGAGAAATTCAACAGGCCAACACTGGGAAAATCTTGCTATGATTTTGTTTGACATGTACGGTGGACCAGGCGCGGGCAAATCTGTGGCAAGCGGAGCCTTGTATGTTGCTCTGAAGAACATCGGCATCCGAGCCTCCCTAGTGAACGAAGCCGCGACGGAACTTATTCTCTCTGGCGCTAAGGCTCCATGTTTTGACAATCAGCTCCTTATCGCAGGGATGCAATGGGAACGTGTCTTACGTCTTGCCCGACACAACTGCACGGTTGCCATATCTGACTCTCCACTCATCCAAGGGTTGATGTATTGCAAGTCGAATTACGCCGAAGAGCTACGCGGCACCATCCGCAAAACTTGAAGCGGAGTTCAAAACTTTGAAAGTCTTCGTGCATCGGGTTACGCCTTTCGATGAGTTCGGGCGTAATCAGAAGGTGGAAGAGGCCCAGGCACTTGATTCCGAGGCATATCTTCTCGGGGAACCTTTTTGGCTAGAAATTGAAGGGAATCACGAAGGCCAACAGAAACTCATCCAAGAAGCTAAAAGTCTTTTCTAACGCCCTCTTGGGTAACGTGGGCCCACACTATTAGCCACATTGCTTAGAGATATGGGCAGACGCTGAAATGCCTCCTAAAATCTTATCCTGTCTAAGAGTCGACATTCGGATCGGCTGCAACGGCTGATCAAATATCTTCAGTGTCAGGTAGATGTGTCCCCCGAAAAACGCCGAAAGCCGCTCCCGCCAAGAGAGTTTCCATTTAGTTTCCGCGTAGGGGCGACGAAGGTTAGCCGGCAATGGGTGGTACTGGTGTTGTTGGGTTTTGGCAAAAACTACTGGTTGCGCTTCAGGTCTGGGTTCAGGAATTACTGGGAACATGATTTTCTCCTAACAGGGGTAACAACTGGTCAGCTATGTCAAAATAGATGCCATGTAAAATAACCGGAGTGGACCATGGCTCAAAGTCCACATGAAAAGCTAAGGCAACAATGTTAGCCAAACCGGTCCGGCTTATTCTCCCAACCCCTTCCGCTGCTATCTCTTGAGCAATAGTGGCCGAAACTGCATTATATTCATCCTCCGGTGCACCTAGCTTTAAGAGAGATTCGGGATCCACCTTGTCAATAACCCTCTTAACGAGAGTGAGAAGATATGTTTCAGCATCGGGTTGCGACTTGCTTCTTGCCATGGCTCTCAATACCCGTTTAAGGTGTAATCTCAGTAGTATAAGACATGGGTGCGAATCTCATCGAAGCAGCTGTCCTCCCACTAAAAGTTGATGCAATGCAGCGGGCTGAAGAGTATGCTCGCGAGATTATTTCCAAAACAACCCAAGAATTAGAGGCCGCTGGATTTGATCTGGAAGTTGCCGCACCGTTTCCTTCCTCATATGGATACAACAGATTCGAATACGAGAAAAAGCATGCTGAATACTTTCTTTTCCAGAAGTTGACTACTTGGCGCAAATCTTCCTACAGCAATCATGAGCCACATCTTGCTGACATGGATTTGGCACGTTGCGAGAAATTTGTGAAAGAAGCGCGCGAAAACGCCGCTGCGCAGTACGATGCTTACGTCGCGAAACTCAATAAAAAGATTGGCGAAGTCACTCTTGCAGTTCTCGAAGGCAACCACGTTTGGTCTTACAGCATCCTCCGGGTTGCAACCACCGCTGGAGAAAAACAGAGCTGGAAAACAACCATGATTGTCAACCAGAGCAAGTACGGAAAAGTATTCAATCAGTTCCCCACCCGGCGAATTAAGGAATAGCTGAAATCCTTTTTGGTTCAGTAGTATATAAGTGAACAAGCCCACAGGCTACGGCCTCAGAAACAACGATAAAACGGCCTCGGAGACCCCGAGGCCATAACCTTTTAAGGGGGAAGGATGCTCAGACTCAAAACTTGACTGAATCTCCGAAGCATACTGGTGCTCAAATGCGAGAAGCATCGAACTTACAATCCAGAAAATGGACCAGGCGCAATACGCGGGGCTTGCGAACGTTGCGCCACACTGTACATGGTCTACAACACCCAGCGGAAACTCATCAACGCGCTGTGCGATTTTGAGCAGGTCTCCAAACCGTTTGAAACCGTCAAGATGCGTGCACCGAAGAAACCAACGGGCACGAGTCCTGAATTAGAGAAAGTATTTCAAACTCTGCTTCCTAAAGTCAAACCTGACTTGGAAGCAACGCGGGCACGCAACATGGAAGGATACCGGACGCTACGTGGTGAGAAGAAAGTCGTCGAGGGATTTCTCCCAACAAGGGCGAGCGGTTTGGAATTGCAGGTTCATGTCAGTGGCGAGTTCAGCCGCCATCGCGGCATCCTTGGCGTCGATCGCCGCAAATAGCCGAACCGAAAAATCTTCGATTGCTGCGTCCAGTGTTTGACTTGAAATTCTACTAGAGACGAATCCAGATGTGTTCTGGGTGATGTTCTTGCTTACGGTTGGCCGAGGACGTTTGACGTTTCCCCGGTTATCGATTGGAACTTGCTTGAGATTTCCGTGGTTGTCTTCCGGAACAGAGGCGAAGTAGGACATGAAGGGGGATTCTGGATTTGTCCGACGAGACTCTACCCATTCCGTGAATTTAGCGCTGCTCATAGCTTCCCTCCAGTTAAAACTACTGAAGGGAACAGAGAACGGTTAAATGGTAGCGTATGCGGGATTTGAACCCGCGATCTCCTGCTTGAGGGGCAGGCATCCTAGGCCACTAGACGAATACGCCAAACTTGGTAGGGCCGACCGGAGTCGAACCGGCAGTCATCTGATTGAAGGTCAGAGGTCCAAACCATTTAGACGGCAGCCCCACACTTGGAGCCGGTTCGCAGGCCGGGTCTCAACTCCGTCCTTTACCATTGAAGGCAGCCTTCCGGCATAATTTGGAGCACCCGGTCGGTGTCGAGCCGACTCGTAACAGTTTTGCAGACTGCCGCGTTCCCGTTTCGCCACGGATGCAAACTTGGTGGACCTGGTGGGGATCGAACCCACGACCTCATCAATGCCATTGATGCGCGCTCCCAGCTGCGCTACAGGCCCAACTAAAGTCTCCGAGGGTGGGGTTGAACCACGCTCCAGCGTTCATCTGCAATTCCCGCCGTTATCCGTCTGTCGCCATCCTTGCGGGTCTTCCAGCCGGTTAAGCCCAGTTGCAGACCAAACCTGACCAACCCAGACGCCTCGGTATCTTGGTGCACCGCAAAGGATTTGAACCTTTGGCCTGTCGCGTGTGGAACGACCGCTCTAACCGGACTGAGCTAGCAGTGCGAACTCTTGGAGCGGGCAACGGGATTTGAACCCGTGATCTTCGGCTTGGGAAGCCAACATTCTACCGCTGAACTATACCCGCAAACTTTGGTGCGCCGTACTGGATTCGAACCAGTGGCCTTTCCCGTGTCGAGGGAACGATCTACCGCTGATCTAACAGCGCGAAACTTGGAGCGGGTGACGGATTTTGAAACCGCAACCTACTGGGTGGAAGCCAGTCGCTCTACCGTTGAGCTACGCCCGCAAAATTTTGTACCGAACCTATAGCCGGGATTCTGTCTAGGACGACCATTCCTCTAGGCGTTGAATTACTCCAACGCTCAAGCACCCTACCCGCCGATTCATAACGGATCGAGCAGATCCTGTCGGCCTATTTGGGCTTGCTCCACGTGAAGATTGCCCGTTTCACCCGCCTTGCGGCGACTCGTCTCTGTTGCTCTAATTGTCGCGGATACCGGCTCGATAAATCGGGCGGGGTGTCCTGTGCTCCACTTACGTGTCACAGTAATCCGCGCCGGGGAGTTGCCCCGCACGCTGCTCTATGGAGTCCCGAACTTCCTCGGATGATAGCCACACGCCTTACGGTGCTGCTTCACACGCGGTCGTCCAGTCCAGTACAAATCTCGTTTCAAAGAACTTCTAGGAAAGTCGTTAATTTGCATAAAATCGCAACTTTCCTACGCTCCTGTGTGGAGCTTGTTATAAAATCAACGCAATGGGACGGTGGACTGAGAATTCTTTTTCTACAAGAATGTCAACAGTGCCACAAACCTTACTACGCTCCCAAACATTCACCGGGCAAGTTCTGTAATTATAAATGCTACCTCGACAACAAGGCTGCGAATGCTAAGAAACTGTCTTTCACCTGTGCCCAATGTGGCATTTCATTTACCAGGAGATGGGATAGCAAACCCAAATCTGGCTTGTATTTCTGTTCGCGAATCTGCAAGGAGAAAGCTCAGTCTTTAACCGGCATTCCTGGATTTCAACTCCCTCACTACGGCCAAGGGGAAAGCAATTACCGTGCGATTGCATTTCGGCATTACGATAAGAAATGCAATCGTTGCAGTTACAGTGAAATCCCAGAGATACTTCAAGTGCATCATAAAGATCGGGATCAAAGTCACAATCATTATTCAAACTTAGAAGTGCTCTGTCCGAATTGCCACTATGGCGAACATTTCTTAGCCAAAGACGGTTGGTGGACCTCTGGAGATTTGAACTCCACTGTTATTCTCGGTGCAAGCGAGATGACCACTCCTAGCAGTCCCGAAGCCCATCTTTAATTTCAAAGAGCCGTACTTCAAAATGGAGGACCCGGTTGGATTTGAACCAACGATCTGCTCCCACGTCGCCTCACCAGGAGGTTAATGGGAACCGCTTTGCCAGACTAAGCTACGGGCACATCTAAACTGGTGGACTAGGTGGGAGTTAAACCCACGACCTTCCCCGTGCGAAGGGGACGCTCTCTCAACTGAGCTACAAGCCCAAACTTTTACCGGCCAACAGCAGCTTTCCTTTTGCTGTGGGCCAGGAACAGGTCAACCTGCTGGACGACCATCTTGTCCATTTTATCGAGGACTTCATCCTCGGTGTCAGCTGTGGCAACTAATCCCAACGTCGGGTGCCATGCTTGGAAGCCCCAATCTTGCTTCTCGACTTCCACGGTCGTAACTAGCTTTATGATGCGCTGTCTACTTCGTTTCATAACTTGGAGCGGACGACGGGATTTGAACCCGTGGCATCTTCCATGGCAAGGAAGCATTCTACCAGACTGAATTACATCCGCAAATTGGCGGTGACGACGAGATTCGAACTCGCACCTTCCTCATAGACAGTGAGGCATTCTAACCAATTAAACTACGTCACCAAAACTTTGGTGCAGGATACTGGATTTGAACCAGTGGCTTCCGTCTTGTAAGGGCGGCACTCTAGCCAGACTGAGTTAATCCTGCGTAAAAATCAAAAGACGCCCAAGATTCTGAGCGTCCTCGCGATTCGAACCGGAATGTCTTGTTTTACCTTCCGATTCCTCCCGAGGACACAGTCCCCTCCGCCGCGACGCAGCTTTCGGCTGCAGCGGTACCGGTATCTCCTACGGAGTGGCAATTGAACGTCATGATGGTATATTACTCCATATTCCTGAAATTCAGCTAAACTAGCGAAACTAAGTGGTGTGGACGTGTTTTACTCAGGCGAGGCCCGCGTGACCTCACGAACGTGGCAACCCTTTCATAACGCTCCCCACACCTAATTCACTCGGGTGCACCCTACTAAACTCAAAATGGCCGTTCGGCAGCACCCGCGCTTTTGCGTTTACTTCGATGACGTCCGCTTTGGTCACCCGCGCTTCTCGCACTTACCAGCGATTAGGCCTCAATGCGAGACCGCTATGGCTCCCTGCGCTACGTCAAGATCAATGTCTACAAAATAGTACTCGAAAGTTTGTCAAGTTGGATATGGCGGTGAGCACTCTCTCGCGAGAATAGAAGCTCGCCGCCTTCCAATCCGTTTCCCCGGTATACGAGCGGGTACTCGGGCCGCTTATTGCGCTGCCAGGATTCGAACCTAGCTCTCCCTGCCGGGATATCCCAATCGTGGCCCTGCTCCTCGCAGTTAAACGGCGTTGCTGCCGTTACACCACAGCGCAAAATTTGGGAACCTACCGCTGCGGTGAGTTCCCTATCGACAGAAATCGCTGTCGACACTTTGTTGCGGGCCTTGGAAACTTGTTTTTGCAAGTTCCCTGCCCAGATCGGACAGGCGGTGGGCTACTGTTTCTCAACCGAGTTTGCTAGGCTCCGCTTTCGCTGCCTAGTCCCACTCTTTTTAGAGTGCCTGTCTAAACTTTACCCGGATGCCTTCTCCTTCGCCGAAGCGAAAGTGCTATGCCGTCCGGGTGCGGCTCAGCAATCCCCGTGATCGAAATTTGGGTGCCGTGCTCGGGATTCGAACCCAAGTCCACCCGCCTATCCCTGATACTCAAATCGAGCGATGATTCTTTCGCAGGAATTTCGCTCTGGCGAATATCCTAACCGAGCTAGACCACACGGCACAAGTTACAACCGAAACTTTTCTGGTACCTTCGCGACGCAGTTATCACAGAACCGCTCAACCGCGCTGTACCCTACGCTGGGATCCTCGTCTAATACTTGATGCAGACGACCTTCCGGCGCTATGCTCCCACATTGGGGACAATAAACTATTTCCACCGAATCTACGATCTCGTCGAGGACCTCATCTTCTGTCCTCGGATCTGTGCAAAGTCGCATCATCGGCTTTCTCCAGCTTAAAAGGTTCCCTACCACGGGAACTTGTTCGACGGAGCGGGAGAGCAGGACAAAGCGCCAAGACTAGCTCAGGACTGGTTTATCAACCCTGTGGGAACCCCAGCGATAAGACTGGATATCAAGACGGTGACTACGGAGCTTTGGCGGACTTTATCTTGCACGGAAACAGGAAATAGCTGTTTTCCGAAACCATTCAGTAGGTTGTAATTGGAGAAGCGGTACAGATGGGAGTCAGGAGAAATCAAATGAAATGCCAAATTCGTGTTATCAATCCGGTTACCAACGAATCTACTGTCCAACCGCAGGTCTTTGAGAGTTTGGTGGCTGCTGCACGAGCCGCTGGACCGCAGGCCAAAAGTTTGAAAAACCGTTTTGCAGTTCGTGTCGAACCGTACCGTCCC
>Ga0181532_10000226_pt1 | contig 58790 bp, 48 predicted proteins | sample PEATcosm2014_Bin_33_FD_119768 | JGI IMG/M metagenome (GOLD analysis project Ga0181532, IMG submission 119768) | Peatland microbial communities from MTU Mesocosm Facility, Houghton, MI, USA - PEATcosm2014_Bin11_30_metaG | ecosystem: Environmental > Terrestrial > Soil > Wetlands > Peat | place... | reverse complement strand
GGCGCCAAAGGCTTCGTGCAATTCGCTTCCGCCGACGAAGCGTTAAGCGGCCACATGCCGATCTACATCTACGACCGGCTGGACGAACCCACACGGGCGATGCTAGAGGAAAACCTGGCCTACGCGGAGGGCGGCGAAATCGGCGTGACCTTTGCCTCGGGCATGGCCGCGATCAGTGCGGCATTAGGTTCGGCACTTCGCCAGGGGCAGGAGGTGCTGGCTCATCACACCCTCTATGGCTGCACGTATAGTCTGATGACCAACTGGCTGCCTAGGTTCGGCATGCAAGCGCGGTTTACGGACTTCCTGAAGATGGAGTCCTTGCAGGAGCAGATAACACCCGCCACCCGCGTGCTCTACTTCGAAACCCCGACCAATCCGACTATGGAATTGATCGACATCGCCGGCGTACGCCGCCTCTCGGACCAGGTCAATTCCGGCCGTGAGGAGCGCGATCGAGTCCTGGTGATCGTGGACAATACGTTTGCCACGCCCTACTGCCAGAAGCCTCTGAAGCTCGGAGCCCACATCGTCGTAGAAAGCCTCACCAAAGGAATCGGGGGATTCGGAACGGATATGGGCGGAGCCGTGGTTGCGCCGGCAGAGTGGTACAACAAAGTCATGCTCTTCCGCAAGGATTTCGGCGGAGTGCTTTCACCGCGTGCCGCCTGGGGCATCCTGGTTTACGGCCTGCCCACGCTGGCCACCCGCATGTCGAATATGCAGAAGACAGCGCAACACGTGGCGGAGTTTCTCTCGAAGCATCCCAAGGTAGCCTGCGTCCGATACCCCGGCACGGATTGCTTCCCGCAGAAGGCGCTGGCTCACCGTCAGATGGTCAGTTCAGACGGATCGTTCGCTCCCGGCAGCATGCTCTACTTCGTTCTTAAGGGAAGCGATTCGAAGCAGAGCCTGGCCGAGAAACTGGTGGATTACCTCGCTGAGCACGCCTATTCCATCACCCTGGCCGTCAGCCTCGGCCAGGTCAAGACTCTGATCGAACATCCTTTCTCGATGACGCATTCGGCTCTACCCGACGAGCAGAAACGCGCCTTCGGCATGCATCCCGAGGGCATTCGGCTGTCCCTGGGCCTCGAAGACTGGCACGACATCATTCGCGACCTGGAAATTGCGCTGGAGAAGGTATAGGCAGTGGGCAGATCGGCAGATGGGCAGTCGGCAGTAGGCAGTTGGCAGTTGGGAGGCGTGGGCCGCCATGGCAGATACGCGCTTCGAGAGTCACCCATCTCCCGTACCCCGGGACACGGGTTCGCACGGAAATTATGAATGGTTGACGACTGAACGCGATCTTGAGGAGTTGCTTAAGCTCTGTCCTGCATTGGTGTTAGGTAAGTATTTGGCTGTCACGTCAAGGGACGGCGGCACCCTGAACTTAGGTGATAGCGAGAGGCACTCTGGCTGGTTGGATAAGCCGCGGGGGAATTGCCTATAGCCCTCAGATAGTATCCGTGGAGGGCCTGCTTCACCTCGGCGCCGACAGGTGCCCGGGCTTTGACGAGTGGTACGTCTTTAGCTCTCCCACCGACCTCGGAGAAATCTCATGCGGCAACGTTTTCGAGGCACATTTAGAACCGAGACGGGTCTGGGTTTTCGTGAATTATCCCGCCTTCCGCGTGGATGATCTCGACCCAAGTCTCACGGATTTGTTCTGGCAGCAACTCGAATGGGTTCAGCCTGAGTCTTACGTCGCTGACGGCGCCAGTTGCTTGACTGTCGTGAGTAGCGACAAGGCCCTATTCGCGAGGGCTCACCGGGCAGTAAGCAAAGCTCCAGATGAGGTTCAAGCTGACAGCTGACGGCTGACAGCCATCCTCAGTTATTTCCCCGCCCCCACGCTAGCCTGCGTGGCGATTCGTTCGTTCCGCAGAACTTCACGGTAGAAGCGCCCGGCGATTTCGGCGGCGTGCGGACCGAACATCATGCGTCCGCCGCGCAGGAGAACCACGGCCACGTACTTGGGCTGCTGCTCCTGAGCGAAGGAGACAAACCAGCCCAGTCGCGCACCGTCTTCGCTGCACGTCCCGGTCTTTCCGTAGATCTGCACTTCGGGGTCGTAGGCCGAGTGACCCGTCCCGTATAGTACCGCCGCCTCGAGGCCAGCTTTGACTTGGGGCAGATACTGGACCAGGTCACCCAACTGGCGCCGGACTTTGGGCTCGAATTCAGAGAGATCATCAGCGGTGCGCGGATACTGCAATTCGTACAGCGTACCCCCGTTGGCGACGGCGGAGATCACCGCGGCCATCTGGAGCGGGGTTACTTCCATATCCATCCCGTAGTATGCCAGATAGCCGGCCCCGCCCTCTTTGGGGGACGAAGTTGGGAATTTACCTGGCGACTCACCCGGGATGTCTTCGCTGGTCTTCTCGCCCAGGTTAAATTCGTGAGCGTACTGCGCCAGTCGCGTAAATCCCAGCATCTCACCCAGCTTATGGAAGAATACGTTATTAGAGCGGGCCAGCGCCTCAGTAACGTCCATCCGCTGGCGATTGCCGACATAGAGTTTTGTGTTAGGGGTGATGATGCCTTCCTTCAGGGCAGCCAATGCCACTACAGGCTTAAAAGTCGAGCAAGGTGTGAAACCGCTGGTAAGCGCCAGCTTTTGATTGACGATGCTGAGAACACGCCCAGTATTCGGGTTTACGACGACCATACTGCCATTCCATTTGCCCAGAGCCGTAAGAGCCGCCTGGCGCACGGCGGGATCGTCGCCGACCGGGTTGTCTTCCGCCGCCGGCTCGCCGAACGAGCTGAAGCGATAACCAGCGTCGCTGAGTATCCGCCGCCGGTTGCGTCTGCGATAGACTGCAGATCGAGTTGGTGAGTTGAGCTTCCGCGCGGTGTGGAGCTTGGAAGAGGAGGGTTTCTTGAGAGAGGATCGCGCGCGTGAGGACGCCGTCGACGATGGAGTCTGGGAGTTCAGCGCGGCCCCGGAGCGAGTGTTTATTGCAAATAGGAAAAAAGCGGCCACAGCCAGGATGGCTAATCTTTTATGCAAGGTTGTAATCAGGACCTCCTTGGTTTAAGTCGAGTTGGACAAGTTCCCGCCCCGGCAGCTGGCGACTGCCGGCGGGGAGAAACTTCGAAATTCCCGAAATTCGTTATGACAGATCAGCTTTCGCGTCTGCGGCTCGACCCAGATGTCGAGTTAGTAGTGCAGACTTGTTATTAAGATCGGCGGTTTTTCCGGAATCCCGGAGCCGCAAGTCTGCACGACCTTCAGCCCGCTCTTACTTCTTACCCTTTGCAGCAGCGGCGCTTTCCGCCGCGGCAGCAGCATCAGGGGACGCCGGCAGGTTGAGCGCCTTACGCACTTCCACGTCAAGCTTCTTGCAGACGTCAGGATTGTCGCGCAAGAATTGCTTGGCGTTTTCGCGGCCTTGCCCGATGCGCTCACCCCCGTAGGAGAACCACGACCCACTCTTTTCGAGGATATTGCGCTCGGCGGCTACGTCGATCAGATCACCTTCTCTTGAGATCCCCTCGCCATATAGAATATCAAATTCTGCCTCCCGAAAGGGAGCAGCAATTTTATTTTTCACGATTTTTACCTTGGTTCGATTCCCCACCACCCGTTCACCATCTTTGATGGAGGCAATGCGCCGGATGTCCACCCGGATGGTGGCATAGAACTTCAGCGCCCGGCCGCCCGTGGTTGTTTCGGGGTTCCCAAACATGACGCCGATCTTTTCCCGAATCTGGTTGATGAAGACAAGACAAGTCTTGGATTTCGAGACGATGCCGGCAAGCTTTCGCAGGGCCTGTGACATCAACCGCGCCTGAAGGCCAGGCAACGAGTCACCCATGTCGCCATCCAGTTCGGCCTTGGGAACCAGCGCGGCGACGGAATCAATCACCAGAACGTCAATCGCGTTGGAGCGGACCAGCGCCTCGGCGATTTCCAGCGCCTGCTCACCGTAGTCCGGCTGCGAAACCAGCAGGTTGTCGACATCCACACCCAGCCTTTTGGCATAAGGCGCGTCCAGAGCGTGCTCGGCATCGACAAATGCGGCCATTCCGCCGCGCATTTGCGCCTGCGCCACCAAGTGCAGCGCGATTGTTGTCTTGCCGCTCGACTCGGGGCCAAATATCTCGACAACACGTCCCCGCGGCATCCCGCCGACTCCCAGCGCCGCATCGAAGGAGACCGCACCGGTGGGGATAATTTCCACGGGAACGAAGGCGTCCTTGCTCCCCAGGCGCATAATCGAACCTTTGCCAAACTGTTTCTCGATCTGCGTCAGCGCCAGATCGATCGCCTTGCTCTTCTCGCTTTGCTCTGGAGGCATGTAGCTATCCTTCTTAGTGGTGGATTCCCCTCAATATGATGCGTTTTTCCCGGTCCTCGTTTCGTCAACCGCTTGCAAGCGTGAATTCGGCCGAGCTAAGAGCGACCTTCATGGTGCCTTTGGCGAGCGCAACAGCCGGAAATCGCTGCCGCCGCCGGTCCTCCGGTTGAAAAGCGCTCAGCCAACCCACTCCATATACTAATTCGTACCCCTCGTCAATGGTACTATGGCAAAACCGTGGAAAAACTAGCGGTACCCATAGAACCCTTGTCCCGTCTTGCGTCCCAGGCGTCCGGCGTTCACCATCTTTTCCAGCAATGAGCAAGGGCGGTATTTCGAGTCGCAGAAGCCTTCATAGAGGACTCTCATAATGTCCAGGCAAACGTCCAAGCCGATCAGGTCGGCGAGCTCGAGCGGCCCCATGGGGTGGTTCATACCCAGTTTCATCACGTCATCAATGCCCTTGGCGTCCGCAACGCCTTCCATCAGGCAATAAACGGCTTCGTTGATCATGGGCATCAGGAGGCGATTGGAAATGAATCCTGGCGCGTCATTCACGCGCACTGGCGACTTACCCGCCGACGCGGCCAGAGCCTCGGCGGCTTCCACCGTCTGCGCGGAGGTTCCCAGGCCGGGAACTACTTCGACCAGCTTCATGACCGGCACAGGGTTGAAAAAGTGCAACCCGATAAAGCGATCGGAGCGCTCGGTCTCGGCCGCCAAGCGCGTAATCGAAATGGACGAAGTGTTGGAGGCAAAAATAACCCCAGGCCCGCAGTGAGGCTCAACCGCGCGGAGGACCCCGACCTTGGCCTCGAAGTTCTCGGTTACCGCCTCGATGATGAAGTCGACGGCCTCCAGATCCGAGACTCGCATTGTCGTCGTCAGCCGGCGGAGCGCCTCCTTGCGTTCATCTTCGGTCAGACGATTCTTTTCAACGTCGCGGTTGAGGCCCTTGGCGATTCCGGCCGCTCCAGAATCGAGGAATTGCTGCGAGATATCGTTGAGCAACACCGCGTACCCGCTTCGAACCAGGATCTGCGCGATGCCGCGACCCATGGTCCCCGCACCCAGTACGCCTACAGTCTTGATTTCCACTTGTTGCTCCGCAAGTAACCGTCTTTGACCTTGCGCATAATGAGTCACTTCCCCTCCAAAAGTCAAGGTATGAAGGTACTGGGTAGTGGTATAGCTTGATGTAGAGGCGGCTATACGCCGCCATTTGGTCCGTCAGTTGACGGATAAACTCGCCGCTACACCTCCAAACTGCACCATTACCAGGTACTGGGAGTGCAACTCTGGCAGCGGCGTTCGATTCCCGGTTTCGTTGGTAGGACAATGATGTAAGCTGGAAGCCCAAGGGTCGGTTCGCGAAACTGCTTGACAGCAGTTGCGGCTTCGGAAGAAATAGTTGAAACTACACGGCAAGGGGGTGACATGGTCGCCTGGATCTTGGTGTTCCACCTGATCGGACTGGTTTTTTGGCTCGGCAGCTTGCTGGTCGTTACGCACGTTCTGGCGGTTCATTCGGAAGAACCTTCCCTGGAAGCCCGCGCGGCCTTCGGGCGACTGGAGATGAGGCTGTTCAAAGGCCTGGCTCATCCTGGCGCCGCGCTAATGGTGATTACGGGAGCAATTCTGGTCGGTCTAAACCCTCATTATTTGCTCGAGCACTGGCTGCACGCAAAGCTGCTGCTTGTTTTAGTCCTGATCGTCTTAGATTTGAGGGTATATTTCCGGGCCACCGCGTTCTTGGCGGGCCGCGTGGAATTGAGCCGCCGCGAGTGCATGGCCCTGCATGGCGCAATTTCGCTGGTGTTTTTCGGAATACTGGTTCTGGTCTTGCTCAAGCCGTTTGGCGCCGACGGGTCGCCCCGGCCCCACGCCGCATCGCGTTCTGGAGTCCAGGCGAGTCTACGCCGCTAGCTGCCGTCGGGGGCAACGCCAGTGGCGGCCCTGGGATGGAGACAAGGGCCGCCCTTACAACTTTTTTAGGAGGAGCATCGATGAAGATTACCGTAAACAAGAACGGCTCACTGCGAGTTGAAGGGGAAATCACAATCTGCGACGCCGAGGGCAATGCCTTCGACTTGGCGGGGCGAACCTCGATCTCACTTTGCCGCTGCGGTCAATCCGCAACCAAACCTTTCTGCGATGGTACCCACAAGCAGATTCCGTTCCAATCGGAAGTGAAAGCCCATGCCCTCCCCCCACCCGTCCCAAAACCCCCAACGGCGTAGGCAATCACCGATTGTGATGCTTCTTGAGACACCAAAAGCGGCGTGTCATTCTGAGCGAAGCGAAGAATCTCGGCAGTCGAAACGAAGAAAGACCACTGCGGGGATTCTTCGCTTCGCTCAGAATGACACGATCGACGATTCCAGCCGATAGGCAGCATTGATCTGTCCTCCGGCGGCGACGTTCAGTCTTAGGCCTGAGGCTTTGGCCTGAGTTGACAACGACCGTTGATGGTGTTAGATGTTCACGGTGCCATCTAAGGAGGTCCGGATTCGATGAATAGTCGACGAGAGTTTTTGAAGTCATCTGCGGGACTTGCGGCTGCTGCTGCGGTCCGGCCGTTTCCAGGCGGCTCACAGACGTCCGCAACGGGCAGCCTCCCAAGGGTCCGTTTCGGCCGCTACCAGATCAGCCGCCTGCTGGTTGGCTGCAACCAGTTCTACGGCTACTCCCATTTCAATTCGTTGCTTGACCAACTCATGCGCGAATGGAATACGCCGGAGCGCGTTTGCGAGACTCTCCGCCAGTGCGAGTTGAACGGCATTAATACGTATCAATACGGCCACAACGACCGGGCGCTTTCCGATCTGCAGAAACATCGCGCGGCCGGAGGGGAGATGCTCTTGGTCGCGACCGAGACGACCAGCGACCCCGTGGAAGAATCCGTAAAGCGCATTCAGCCCATCGCTCTCTATCATCACGGAGAAAGAACCGACGTTCTTTTCCGCTCCGGAAAGATGGACCAGGTGCAGGAGTACACGAAGAAGGTGCGCCAGGCGGGAGTGCTGGTGGGGATTGGAACCCACAAGTCAGAGGTCGTCGAATATGTTGAAGAACGCGGGTGGGATGTCGATTTCTACATGCTCTGCGCCTACAACCGCACTCGAACGCCCGAGGAACTCCGCAAGTTGCTGGGCGTTGTGCCGGAGCCTCCCTCAGAAGTCTACCTCGAAGCCGATCCTCCCGTGGCGTACCGCGTCGCCCGGCAGACGTCGAAGACCTGCTTCCTGTTTAAGATTCTGGCTGCCGGCCGCAGGACGCGCTCGCCACAGAGCATCGATGAAGCGTTTGCGACCGCATTGGCAAACATCAAACCCCAAGACTGCATCGTGGTTGGAATGTACCCCCGCTATAAAGACGAGGTCAAAGAGAATTGCGATCGTGTGCGGCAGATCCTGAGCTCGAGACTTAGACAAGGCGTTCAGCTAGCTGCATGAATGACACTTTATCCCTTCACGGCAGACTATAGAACCCAGCACTTGTGGATTGTGGCAGTTCGGCAAGTTTTCCCCAGCGCCACAATCCCGCTTGCCCCAAAGCATCTTCGCGTTGTAGGGTAGAATCTTGCTGAATTTCTACCCTGAAGGGATTGAAGATGGGTCTGAATATCAAAAACGAAGTTACGCACCGACACGCCCGGGAGCTCGCTCGGCTGGCGGGTGAAACAATGACGCAGGCTGTAGACCGCGCTATCGTCGAGCGCCTGCAACGAATGCGCAAGGCGCGCAATAGAGGGGCCGTAGCGGAGCGCCTGCTGAAGATCGGGCGAGAGTGCGCCAGGCTCCCGGTGTTGGACCGGCGGAGCCCCGAGGAAATGCTCTTCGACGAGAACGGACTACCCAAATGATTGTTGTGGACACATCAGCACTGCTAGCTATTCTGGAGGAGGAAGAAGATGCGGCCGACTACGCGAAAGCAATCGCGGAAGCAGACCCGCCGTTAATTTCGGCGGCTTCAGTGGTTGAAGCTGGCATTGTCATGCTTAACCGGCATGGAGCGAGGTCGCTGGGGAGAGTCAGTCGGCTGCTCGAGGCGGCGGGATTTCGTGTCGAAAGCGTGACCGCGGAACACGCGCACCGGGCCTTGGAAGCCTACGCTGCATATGGCAAGGGTCAGAAGAGCAAAGCGGAACTGAATTATGGAGAATGTTTTTCCTACGCCCTGGCGAAGGCCGCTGGCCTGCCGCTACTGTTCAAGGGCCGTGATTTTGCTGAGACAGACATGCCGCCAGCGCTTCCAAGAGGATGAGCCTCTACGAAGACGCCTTCATCGGCAAGGGACCTTCGTCAATACTCCGTTGATGGTCGAAGGAAAGCGCCGCTACGGTCCGCCCTCTTCGACTTCAGGGGTCCGATTATCACCATCGGGGTCCAGCAATCGGACTTCCCTAACCGGGGAGAGGGATGGTCTCTTCAAGAGGAAAGCAGTTCGTGAAACCGCCCCAGCCAAAAGGGCAGAAGAAAAAAAGCCCCGTCGTCCTCAGTGCGTCCTTCTGAGCTGCAATCCATTTGAAAGCGATTCCCGTTCCACTTCATCGTGCAGCCCTCATCAGGCGGGATAGCCCGCAGGGATTGCTCCTCACGAAAACGATCCGGGCCCGCCGCGCGCGGTAGATCGATGCGCTGGGAATTCTTCACGGTCCAGTAGACCGTGTCGAGAGGAATTCGCTCCAGCGTTTCAACGGCCGCGGGCAGGTCGTAGTCTCTCGCGCCCGCTCCTGCGGCATAGATTAAGTTCCACAGTGGGTTTTGTTCCGCTTCGCAGGCGCGCCAGTAGCTTCTGAGAGCTGCCTGGAACTGAGCGCGCAGTCCCGGATCGTCCTCGTACCTGAGCAGGGGATAGAAGGAGAGAAAGGCCAGTTCCTCATCGGAATAATTAATCTCGCTTCTCCGGCCGATTCGCATCACGTTGTCGAGATAACCTTGCTCGCGGATGAGTTGACGATAAGCCGTCAGGAATCGTTCCTCACCGGTGATGTGGTAAGCGACCCGCAAGTGCGAAAGCAGCTCGAGAGAATTCAGCGCCGCGTCCTCCCTGCCATCTGGGGTTTGGAAATAGGCGGGAGAATACTTGCCCCACGTCGTCACCCGGCCGCCGGGTCCCACCAGTTGCAAGCCATGGTCCAGAAGATGCGCCGCGATCCCCCCTGCGGCGCCGCGGATCGCCGCCCGCTGCGGATCATCGGCCAGCAGATCGTAAGCCACCGCGTAGGCGAAGAAGTGCCCGACCAGTTCGTCGGAACTCGTGTCGCCTTTCCACTCCCACTGGCCGTCGGCGGTCCAATGCCATTCGCCCTCTGGCGCTCGGTAGTCGCCGCGATGGATAATGGCACGGGCCGGGAATCCCGAAATTCCCGTGATCGACTCGAGCCGCAACAGCGCTTCGAGCGAAGCCCGCGCGTTCCGCAGCGCCTCCGGCGAATGGGTCACGGCAAAACGAAAGCACTCCGAGGCCACATAAATCGCTGTCCAAAGGCCGTCGTTGTCGCTCGGCGCCATCCGAAACGACGAGGTGTCTCCAGGGCGCAGCAATTCGCTGTCGGCGGTATAACCGTAGCGATTGTGCCGGCTCTGCAAGCGGCGAATAAACAGGTCGCTCTTGCGTTCGAGGTCGAAGGGCTGGAACTCGATTCGGGAAATGCCTGTTTCCGTGCGAAGCCAAGCGCCGTCCTTTTCAGCCACAATCTGCAAGACGCGGTTGTCGTTGAGATAGCGCTTGCCCCAGAAATAGAACCATTGTTCGCCGCCACGCGCACCGGGCTGGAAGCAAACCGCACCCTGGCGTGTTGCGAGCCACAGCCTGCCGTCGGGGCCCAGAGCGATCCCGGTGAGTGATAGGACAGGCAGACCGTCCTTGCCCGTCCAGATCTTCTTCTTGCCGGAAGGGTCCACTTCCACGAGGCCCTTTGGCGAGGCTTGCCACAGCCTTTGCTGCGCATCTCGAACTTCCATCTTAGGTTGACTGGCGAGGGCTTGGCGAATGGGCGCAGGTATGCCGGCGTCTCCGGACGCGAACCGAGTGCAGACGATTTGCTCGTACGTCCGCCGCGCCGCCGTCTGCCCTGGGCAGGGAGACGCCGCAAGCATTACGACGCAAAGCATGGCCGGTAAATATTGTGCGCAGCGGTCCAAAAGGTCCATGTATGCACGATTTGCGAACAGCTACTTCGAGATGATCCCGACCGTCCCCAGCCACGTCTCCACCAATTGAGGCCAACCGGTGATCGGAGACGTGGTTCGCCGCAGCCCGAACGCGTGCCCGCCTTTCGCATACAAATGCATCTCCACGGGAACCCCGGCGTTCTTCAGCGCCCTGTAGTAAACAAGTGAGTTGTTCACACTGTCCACCTTATCATCCCCGGCCTGAAGCAGAAACGTGGGCGGCGTCTCGCGGGTCATTGGAACATTCGGATTCAGCTCAAATGTTTTCTCGGAAATCCAAAGATGCCCCGGATAGAGGGCCACCGCAAAATCCGGCCGACAGCTTTCTTTGTCAGCGGCATCGACGGCCGGGTACAAACGCTGCTTGAAATGCGTGCTGATCGCCGCCGCGAGGTGCCCGCCTGCCGAAAACCCGAGCACTCCGATTTTGTGCGGATCGATATGCCAGTCCGCCGCGTGAAAGCGGACTAGTCCCACCGTCCTCTGCGCATCCTCGAGCGCCATCGAGGATTTCGTATTGAGGTAGCAACCGCACCGCTGGCTCCAGGAGGGGCCGGAATTGGGCACGCGGTACTTCAACAGCACACACGTCATCCCCTTGGACACCAGCCAGTCGCAGACCTCCGTTCCTTCCAGATCGATGGCCAGAATCTGATAGCCCCCGCCAGGAAACACAACCATCGCCGCGCCCGTATTTTCGCCCTTTGGCGAAAAGACCGTCACGGTAGGCCGCGAGACGTTGGTCACCGAGGTCCACGGCCTGCCAGCCACCAGCGATCCGCCCGGCTCCGTCGCTTCCACGCCCAGCCCCGCGGCAGGCCGCGGATGAGGCGCCGGCCCGGGCCATATCGGCACTTGCGTATATCCCGACGGCGGCTGCCAGGCAGGCATCTTCTGGCCGCTCATGCCTCCACACGCAAACACAACAAACAGAGCAAAGGTCAAAGGCTTCGCCACAATCGGAGCAACTCCTTCCGGAGTGTTTCTCAAACCAGTTAATTGTCCGTTGTCCACCCAAGGATATCAATAGGCGCATACGAAACAGCGGTCGGCGGATGGATCACTCTTCATGTGTGAGCTCTTTCGCTTCCCCAGGTCGACGACGGCCGTGTCGCCCGCCGATGTTCGACATGGACATAATGGCCACGCCGTGCCCGCCTGATGCTATAACCCTGGCTTATTTCGCATTTTTCGCTTGACAATCCTCCCTACCTGTGATAGCCTATTAACATGGTCACGTTGCGGACATATTGTCGTAGGCAAGCCTAGTGATGCCTCGGCCTTTGAGAGAACCTGGAATGGTCCCCGCAAAGCAGGAAACCGGCCTTTTACAAAGAATGGAAAATAGTGGGAACGAAGCTAAGAACTCATTGAAAACAAAGGGAGTCACTCTTTTTAATGATGCGCAAATTGCGCATTTTACGTGGAAATTAGCACCAAATCGAGCCCAAAAGGCGCCGAAGAACCACATTCTGTGCAAAACGAAGTCAGGCTTTGCTGTGGGGGGCGAGGCCGGAGCAGTGACGATCAGTCGGCTACAGAGGAGCACCGTCGGCCTCCACAAAGGCGCGGGCCCAACATGGATTGGTTTGGAGACCCTGAAGTGGGATATAATCCGCCGCGGTTTGCACGCACCCTAACCCGTCGATGTAGGGGCGAGGCGCCGCCTCGCCCCCGAAAGGTTAGCGAAGGGCGGAAAGAATGCCCGCCCCTTCGGTGCCGCAAGCGGGGGAAGAAGACGTGAGTGGATCAAGCAGGCGCAAGTTTCTACGGAACCTCGGTTTGAGCTTGGGGACGGCCGGCGTCGCAGGGCACGCATCGGGACTAGTCGAAGCGCGAAGCCTTCCTGAAATCGAGTCCGAAGCTGGGACTGATCTTGAGAAGAACCGTGGAATCGAAGAGAGCAATTCCGCGCCGGCTGCCATCGATTTCCGCTACTCGCCCCTCTCCTGGCAAACGGCCTATTGTTTTCCTGACGATCACTACAAGAGCCTGGTTGGCGAGCACGGCGAACTGCGGTGCGGTCATCCGGGGCAAAGCGGCGGCATCGCTTACTTTCCGGAGATTGTGGAATTCTCACTTCTCGGCATGGAAGCCAACGAGGTGGGCGAACAGCGGCTTGAAGCCCCGGGTGTTCCGATCATCCACACCCGGATCGACCGCCCCGAAGCCTATCTCGAACTCACGATGTTTGCGACCCGCCGCCCCGGCGAAGGCCGAGTAGATAACGTAATCCTGCAAGTTCAGCCGCGCTCCGCACACAGCCAAAAGGCGGTTCCGGTGGTGACGGTCAAGACGAAACGGGAGATCAAGCTGCAACCGTCGGCGGGGATCACGCTTCTCTGTCTCGATCGCGAGGCAGGCCCGCCCTTCCTCCTGGCGGATTCGCCGCTTTCACCTCACGAAGATGGCGCCATCTTCCGGTCGTATCTGCTCAAAACGGTGACTGCTGCAGAGGGCAGGCATGGCCGCTGTTTCTTTCGATTTCCCCAAGAGGGGCAGGGGATCGACAAACTAAAGGAGGGGCTTGAAACGCCGGACCGCCTTTTGGCGGAGGCTCGTGACTACTGGCAGAATTGGGCGCCAACTGAAGGAGAAGTACGGTGGCAACTTCCGGGACGGCACGGGGAGTTCCTGGTTGCCTGCGCGCGCAATCTTCAGCAGGCTCGGGAGGAGAGAGCGGGCCGGACGACGTTTCAGGTGGGGCCGACGGTTTATCGCGGCCTCTGGGTGGTGGACGGGCACTTCATTCTGGAAGCAGCTCGGTATCTAGGCTATAATAAGGAAGCGCAAGAGGGCCTGGAGGCGACCTGGAAGTACCAGGAGGCCGAGGGTGGCGTCTTCGCCGGGGGAGGGCGGGAACATTGGAAAGACACCGGCATCGCCCTGTTCACGCTGGTTCGCCAGGCTGAACTCAGCCAGGACTGGACTTACTTCCGCGAGATGCAGCCCAACGTGGCGCGGGCGGCGAGATTTCTCGTGAACCTGCGCGACAGCGCCCGGGACAACGGAAGCTTGAACGGCCACTACGGGCTCCTGGCACCCGGTTTTGGCGACGGCGGATTGGGCGGCGTCCGTTCCGAGTTCACGAACACCCTGTGGGTGCTGGCGGGGCTCAAGGCGATTACGGAAGCTCGAGATCGGCTCGGCCTTCCTGACCTGGGGGAAGTCAAGCCGTTCTATAAAGAGTTGCGGGACGCGTTCTTTGCCGCGGCTCACCACGAGATGCGCCGCCATCCCGAGGGGTTCGATTACCTGCCCATGCTGCTGAAGGGCGATGCCCAGTGGGCTGCTGAGAATGAGTGGGATCGGCCCAGACCCCAAACGGCTCAATGGGCGCTATCGCATGCGATTTATCCCGGCTTGGTGTTTGAGAAGGACGACCCGGTCGTCAAGGGACATATCCGGCTGATGCAAGCCTGCTCGCAAGAAGATATTCCCGCCGAAACCGGCTGGCTGCCGCACGGCGGTGTGTGGAATTACAACGCCGGCTTTGTGGCGCACGTCTACCTCTGGGCCGGAATGCCGGACTGGGCGCAGTTGACGTTCAGCGGCTTCCTGAACCACGCCACGCCGCTTTATTGTTGGCGGGAGGAGCAGCCCCTCCGCGGCAGCCTGACGGCGGACTATGTCGGCGATATGCCACACAACTGGGCTAGCGCGGAATGCATTCTGTATTTGCGCCACATTCTGGCGCTCGAAGACGGTTCGGCGCTGCGCTTGTTGGCGGGCATTGGTGACTCGGAATTAGCTGAGGGCGAAGTGCTGAGCCTTGTGCAATCTCCCACTCGCTTCGGCCGCCTCGACATGATCCTCGAACCGCTGGACCGGCATCAAGGCTGGCGCCTGAAGTTCCGGCGCGCCGCCGGTCCGCAGCCGGCGGACGTCCACCTGCCGGCGAGCCTCACTTCGCGTTTCAGCTTCGCTGGAATCCAAGGCGCCCAAGCACAGACGGAAGGAAACACCGTGCTCGTGGCCCCGGACGCGGCTTCCTGGGAAGCAACTTGGAAGATTGGGTAGGGGCAACTCTTGTGGTTGCCCGTGGCTACTGGTATCTAAGGCTGATGGGCAGGGTTCTTGCGGTACACGATATACTCTACGGAAAGATTGGAATAAGATTGACGTCGCGGTCTGACGCCACCGCAACTTTTTTGAGAAGGTTGCGGAGTGAGGTTGAGTATTAATCCCAGCAAAGCGGAATGGGCGCCGATCCTACACGCCGAGGCTTCGAGCAGCCAAGCAACCTACCGTTTCGGGAAAGTCGCTACCGAGGTCCATCTCGACGATCCCGAGGTGGCACGATGGCTGGCAGAATTCCTGTGTCCTTGGTTCTCAACGGATGCGCCGGACGGGGCAGCCCTGAAAGTCAGCATGACGAGCTCTGGGGAACAGTTCTCAGCGTTAGCTCGCGTTGAGGCGGAACTCCACCCGCAGCCCTTGGCGTGTTTCAGACTCGACCGGAGGGTGGTTTCCTGCCCCGGCTGGATCGAGCCCGATGGAAGCATCCTCGCCGCAGATCACGAATTCGGCTGTTACTATCATGTTCAGGGCAATCAGGTCGAGGTCGTCTCCCGTCCGCAGGATCGGCCAGCGCGCATCGGTCTGATGCGAGTCGTGCGGGAATTGGCCATGCAGCGCGCACTCTCACGGATCGAGACGCTTGATCTCCATGCCGCCGCGTTTGTTTTCCGCGGGCGCGCGGTCCTCCTGGCCGGAGACAAGAATGCCGGCAAAACGACGTTTCTGACACACGCGTTGACTTCGCCTCACACGGCCCTGATGGCCAATGACCGCGTCATCGTCGACGGCGGCCTTGAGGCGCGCGGCGTGCCGACCGTAGTCGCGGTGCGTGGCGAGACGGAACGCGTGTTTCCTGCTCTGGGCCGGATATTCCCCAGGTGCGCTGCCCGGTTCCATCAGGCAGAGTTAGCGGCGGACTTTCGGAGCGCAATCACCCGCCAACCGTCGGATCTCTCGCTTTCCCTTGCACAGTTCGCAAGGCAGTTGAACTCACGCGTCGAGCCGTCGGCGCCGGTGGGTGCGATCCTCTTGCCTGAGATTTCTCCCACCACGTCGGGCTGGTTGCTCGTGCCCGTGGATCCGACCGAAGCCGCCGCCCGCCTGCGCCGAAACATTTACGGCAGCGCGGTGGCTCTCGGCACCGATGCCATCTTCCAGAGAATGACGGGCGCGCTCCCCAGCATCAACGAGCGGGATTTCCTTGTCGACCGTTTGGCGGCAGCGGTACCGATGATCCGCTGCCTGTTGGGCAAGGGCGCGTACAACGAAAGCTCGGATGGCTGGCTGAAGACTCTGCCGATCGACGACGGAGTGGCACCGCGATGAATCCGCCGCTCGAACCGGAAGTGCAGGCAGCCTTGCAGCACGCCGGCATACGCCCCCGGTCCTTCGTCCGAATCTCAAACCTCTATCCAACAGGTACCGAGCGTTGCACCTATCGAATCGAGCACGATCGAGGCACCGTCAAAGCACGGCGCCTGGAAGATGAGGTGATAGCGCAGGAACTCACTGCATTCAGGAGCGAGTTGCCCGATGGCTTCACGTCCGTCATCGCGCGGCATGGCCGGGTCCTGATCGAAGACTGGATTGACGGTGAAGCGCTGCCCGACGTGCCTCGACCCCACCACTTGGCAGCGGCGGGAGCCCTGCTGGCTGAATTGCACGCCAAGCCCAGGCTCGGTGACCGGAAGCTGCACGGCGTGTGCTCGACTGCACATCAACATCAACTGGCCCAAAACAGGCTGCGCATCGTTGTGGCCGCCGGAGCGCTCCGGGCAGAAGAGGCCGCGCGGCTCGAGCGCGCCCTGGAGCTCTGGGACCCGCTTCGGGCAACCGTTGGCTTGGTCCACCTCGACTTCTGCGGAGAGAATATGGTGATCGATCGAGAGGGGCGGCTTCGCGTCGTGGACAACGAGCGCGTGCGTGTGGATGCTCCCGGCTATGACCTTGCGCGGACCTGGTATCGATGGGCGCTTCCGGCGCGGGAATGGGATGCTTTTTGCCTTGCCTATACCGCGCGATTGCCGTTTCCCAGTTCGCTGGATTCGCTTCGTTTTTGGAAAATTGCGGCGGTAATCCTGTCCGCCGAATTGCGCTTGCACGCCTATCCGGAAAAAGCCGGCGTGCCCATCGATTGTCTGCGCGCTCTGGCCGCGGAGGAAACGCTATGAAGGCGGGAACTTCGACGGTTGTTTTCTGCATGGAAGGGCACGGGCACATCAAGCGCCTTCTGCCGCTCATTTCAGGGCTCGCATGCGCCGGTCTTCGCAACTACGTATTCACCCAGCCTCGCTTCCAGGAGGAAATCGAGAACGCCGGGGGTGTATTTGTTGATCTATTCCGCGGGCGCCCGCGTGATGAGGTTGATGCGAGTTCTCTGCCGATTTCCTGTCGCAATGTGAGCTTTGCTGGCCACTATGCCGAACAGATCGTAAGTGAGGCGGCGGCACTAAACCCATCCCTGGTGTTGAGCGACACCTTCGCAGTCATCGCACCCGTGGTTGCCAGGTGCCTGGGCGTCCCCCGCGTGAACGTTTGCGCAGGCCATAACTATCCGCCAACGACTGCGCTCGAGGGCTTGCGCCACTATCTGCGCATTCATGTCTCGGAAGACTGTTGGCGAGCAGTGAGAACGCTGCGTGAAAAATACGGCATGGCGGATGCGTCGCCTTACTCGTTCCTTACAGGGCTGAGCAGCGACCTGAACCTCTATTGCGAGCCGCCTCAGTACCTGCCTGAGGACCAGCGCGGACCGTTCCAACCTGTCGTGTTCATGGGCTCGCTCTCCGAGCAGACAGTCAGCCGCGCGCCTGCGGCCACCTCCCCATACGGCGAAGGTGCAGCGGGCAAACAGCGTATCTACGTCTCGTTCGGCACCATCGTTTGGCGCAATTTCGAAGATGCGGCTCGAGGCGCAATGGAGGTAATCCGGGAAGCCGTGGCGGAACTACCCGACTCTATCGCCCTGGCAAGTTTAGGAGGAGCCCAGCTCGGCGATTGGGGCCAGCGCATGCGGCTGCCCAACTTTCGCGTGGAGAGCTACGTCGACCAATGGAGCGTGCTCGGAGAATCGTCGGTCTACATCACTCATCATGGCCTTAACTCCACTCACGAAGCCGCGTTCCAGGGCGTGCCCATGATCTCCTACCCTTTTTTCCACGATCAGCCGGGATTGGCAAAACGCAGCCAGGAACTAGGCCTGGCGGTTCCCTTGGTTGCTGGGACGCGCGAACAGTTCTCGCCGGCTAACGTGCACGCGGCCTTGTCCCGGGTCGCCGTCCAGCGTGAACGCATGCGGGCGAGACTCGCCGAGGCCCGCCAATGGGAGTTGGACGTGATCGCCGGCCGCAGCGGAGTGATCCAACGCATCCTGGATTTGATTCCATGATCTACGTCGCGGTTCGCAAAACGCTGGACTGGGCTGACGAGGCTGCCTTTCACGCCCAGATCCCGGAGGAGATGCGAGAGGGAATTGAAACCTGGAACGCAACTTTCGACATCCCGTACCACCACTTCCGCCGCGAGCTGAAACGCATTGCGCAACTCAACCTGGCGCGCATCCCGGACGCGGCATGCGTTTCACAAAACGAGATTCCAGAAGGCGCCGTGGCCGTGCCGGTCGACGACGATGATTGGTTCGCTCCGGGCTTGGCGGCCGCGCTCGAGAAAAGCATGAGCGGTCATTCAGGCTGCTTCTGGCCTAGCCGTTTTCTCGAGGTGCCCATCTCATTTCCACATCGGCTCGGCCTAATCCGCAAGAGTCTGTTCCCCTCCACGAAGCCCCGCTGGTTGTGCACAACGAATAACTACGCCATAGTGTACGGACCCAAGACCGCGGACCTGCTCAATAGCCACGTCCGGGCCTCGCAATGGTTTCTCGCCCATCCGCCGGAGGTGATCCGTATAGAGCAACCGCTCAGCCTCATGAACCGCACCCTCGCCTCGACCACGCAGTTGCGGTCACGTCCTTCCCGCGCGCTTTTGCTGCGGAAGCACCGGCGCTATCTGGAAGTGTATAAGAGGCCGGCACCCGCTGACCTTAAGTGGTGCGAGCCCTACCTGGAGATGATCAGGGACCTTCAGGCGCGGCTTCACCCGCGGCGCGGGTGATGGCGTTGTCGAGGCGGTCTTCTGTGGACGGCCAGGCGGAAAGGAAGCGAAATCGCCCACCAGGATAGCCAGGCAGGCAGGTTGGTTTCGTAAACGCGCGCAGCCCACAGCTTGTTCCCTAGTCCGTAACGGATGGGCGGAAACAGCAGAGGAGAGTCGGCATTGGCCGGCGCAGCAGGGACGAGGCTACTCCTCTGACAGGCCAGTGCGGCGGCCAGTTTCGGGGCCAGATCGTGGGCATCGGCAATCTCCAGACACTGCCCAAGCACGTTCACCAGGGGTCCGGCAGTGCCGTCGGCGGCAGAAAGCAAAGCATCCCAGTCGAGCCTCGCATCGGCCGCCTTCACAATCTGGACCAAATCGATGACGTTTTTCGGCTTGGGACGCCCGCGCTCGATATCGCGCAGCAACGACAGGGCGGCAAAGATCACCTCGTGTTCATCGCCCAACACATCGTAAGCTCGTCCTTCAACTTCGAAGGATCCCCGCATCGTCCATAGGCGCCTCTCGTCAAGGCGCAGGGACGGATGGCGAGACAGGGCCCAGTGCAGGTCCACGTTGACTGCCTCGGAGCGGAAGTCGAAGGCGTGGACGAAAAAGCTGGTCAGACCTTCGCCCAACAGCGTGCGCGAGTGGCGGTGATAGCCCGCGTCTCCAAGCAGCGCACAAGTCTTGGATCGATCGGCGCGCGGGACCATCAGATCGATATCCACATACTCTCGCCCCAGTGTGCTCCCGTAGAACCGGCTGGCAAGGTACACGCCCTTGAGTAGAATGAAAGGCTGTTTCCTGGATACAAAGCGATCTGCCAGAGAAAGCAACGCCTGGCCACAAACCCGCTCCCGTTCCCTCTGCCGGTTCAACGCCTCATTCAGTCTCTCAGTCTGGCGAGGCGTCAACTCCACGCGAAGCGGTGACCCCTCCAGCGCGCGCAAAAACACTACCGACAAACCGGACCGATTACAGGTATCGGCCAGCTTGCCGACAAGCCCCGGCCCGCCATCAAGACAGCGTGCGACGCCGGCCGCATCTTTTGCGAGGATTCGCACAAGCAGGCGCAATTCCGCGACACTCATCGTGACGCGAGCGCCATGCCCGGTAAAGCTGCTGCCGGCCTGTTCCTTTCGCACCATCTCTGTCTCCGGCATTATGGAAACTTACAATACCAGAAGGGAGAGACAGACTAACACGAGAAGGGGAGAAGGCTCGCCATGAAAATGCGAGAAGCGCCTTGGAGTGTCCGTCGGTTGACGGACACTCCAAGGTGCCTTCGGCACAAATATATTCAAGGCAGGGCGAGATTCCTCGCTTCGCTCCCTCGAGAATCACGTCTTTCCCGCGAAAGCGGGAATCCATTGTGTTTCGGACCAACAATGGCCCCCCGCTTTCGCGGGGGTGACGACGCGAGGGCTAGTTAAACGGCGAGAATCTTGCGGCAGATGCGGATCAGGCGCGTGTGGGGAATCGCTTGTTGCGCGTTCAACATCACCAATTCGCCTTCCCGGAAGCTGCTGTAATACCAACGTGCCAGCAGGCTCAAGTGCTCCCAGGACGGGACTGCGGCCGGAGCGTCGCCCGAGAGAGAGTCAAGCAAGCTGTGGAGTTGCCGGTCAAGGGGCAGAGGCGAGGGCACGTTCTCGTCCAGCGAAAGTGCCACGGGCCCGCGCAATTCCCCGCGCCACACGCGGAAGAAACATACGCTCTTCTCTTCCGCGCCTTTCTGCATCACCAACGCGTGAAGATCGTGCAGGTTCCGGGCCAGTTCGGATTTCTGGCGAATGAGTGCGGTGATCTTCTCGAGCTTAGCGTGGGTCTTGGCCGCCTGCTCGAATTCTAGCGCTTCCGACGCCCGAGCGCGCTCCTCCCCCAGCGTTCGAAGCACCGCCTTGCCCTGCCCGTCCAGGAACTCCACGACCCTGCCCACTTCAGTTTGGTACTCGGCGTCGGTGCAGCTGGCATAGCAGGGCGCAAGGCACATCTTCATTTCCGAATATATGCAACCTGGGTGGGAAGGATTGGGCTCCAACTCCTCGACACAGCGGCGGATTTTGAAGAAGTCCAAGAATTCAGCCGCAAAGTGCTCCGCGGCAACCAGCGACGGAAAAGGGCCGTAGTAATAAGACCCGTCTTTCAGCAGGCGGCGTGTGGCGTAACAGCGCGGAAAGCGGTTGCGCAAATTAAGCTTGAGAAGGGGCGGAGGTTTGAGCCGTAGGCGCGCACGATACTCGCGGGGGTAGTATTGCTTGTTGAGAAGGTAGTTCAGCCATTGACCCTCGAAAGTGGACCCAACAATCTGCCATTCAATCCGGCGGGCGAAACCTCGCAGGCTGAACATCCGGGAGTGCTCCCGCCTTGGTGACAACAGCCGGACCAAGCGCCGGCGAAGGTCCCGGCTACGGCCGAGGTACGGCGGGGAGGCAACTTCCGACTCGGCGGGAAACAGCGCGAAGACAGCCGGGCGGGGGGGGAACGAATCAAAGAACGAGTTCGGCTCGCTCTCCGGATCGAATGGCACGGAAAATCGAAGCTCCATATCCCCCACGGGCTATATTATCGCGCTTCTAGCACGAAACCGGAACATCCCCGAAAACCTTTCGCACCGCAGAGACGCAGAGGCACGGAGGATCGAGCGCAAAATACACGTTCCCTCCGTCTCAGCGACTCTGCGGTAAGGAATTCGATGCCAGCTACTTCGTTTGCGCAGCGGGCGATGCCGCGGCCAGCCGGTTGAGCACTTCGCCTAGTTTCTTCACTTCCTCGCCATAGCCTGCCCAATCGCCTTGCCGCTCGAGTTCAAGGGCGTGTTGATAGTGCTGGTTGGCCTCACGAATGAGCGTTTGAATAGCGACCGCGGCGGTGCCCGGGGCCTTCGTAGCCACCGGGGTAGCAGCACCCGCCGGCGCAGGCGCTGCCTCGCTGGTGATAACCGCGCCGCTGAAGATCTTGCTCAGCGCCGCGTCCAGCGTATCTTCCATCAGCACGTGGTCGGAGTAAGAGACGATGACCCGCTTCAATTGCGGCAGCCCGCCTCCGGCTTCCGCGGCGAGGTACAGCGGTTCGACGTAGAGGACCGAATTCAAGACCGGAACGACAAGCAAGGTGCCGCGGATTACCGTCGACCCACCCTGACCCCAAAGGGTAAGGGCCTGAGAGATTCCTGGGTCCTGATCGATCCGCGACTCGATCTGCTGCGGGCCGTAAACAAGCTTCTGCTTGGGGAAAGTGAAGACCAGAACCTTGCCGTAGTCGTCGCCATCGCACCGGGCGGCCATCCAGGAAATCATGTTGTCTTTGCGGGCGGGAGTGAAAGGCACCATCAGAATAAACTCTTCGTGCTCGCCAACCTCCGCCAATTTCATGATGGTGTAGTAAGGCGTCATCGGCGTAGCCGTGCCGCGCGCGGCACTTTGCGCCACGCGCCACAAGTCTTCCTTGTTATAGAACACGCGCGGGTCGGTCATGTGGAACAAGGCGTACTTGGCGGCCTGGATCGAAAAGAACTCCTCAGGATAGCGGATGTGGGCGCGCAGGTCGCTGGGCATGGCCGAAAGCGGCGCGAAGACTCCGGGGAATATTCGCGCGTAGGTCTGGATGAGAGGGTCGGAAGGATCGCTGATGTAAAAGTGAACCTGCCCGCTGTATGCATTGACCGTGGCCTTGACGGCATTTCGGATATAATTCCCCACCTCTTCCGTGGGCTCTGAATAGGGATACATCTCAGAGGTGGTATAGCCGTCCAACAACCAGTATAGAGAACCGTCGTTCGCGATGACCATGTAGGGGTCGTGGTCGAAGCTAATAAAAGGCGTGAGGCGCTGAGCGCGATCCAAAACGCGGCGATAGATCATCAAGCGGCTTTCGGGCTGGATATCACCTGAGAAGAGGATGTTCTTTTCGCCGAAAGCCAGCGCGAAAAGAAGCCTGCGCCAGAAGCCGTCGACGGGGAGTCCGCCCGTGCCCTCGTAATTAGAGTAGACGTCATGATCTCCCTGGGGGTAGTCGAACTCCTGCGCCCGGGTTTTCACGAAGCAGTAGTCGTTCTGTAGCTCTCCGTAGTAAATCTCCGGCCGGGTGATTTTGATGGAGGTGGTGGAGACGGGGGGGATGTTCTTGACGAATAGAACCGGCAGGCCTTCGCTGGTGAATTCATTCACCGGGCCGAGGCAAAGGCCGTAGCCATGGGTGTACAACAAGTGCTCGTTCATCCAACTGCGGCTCGGCAGGCTGGCCACGGAGAGCTCGCGTGGCGAGAGCGAGACCTGGCGGTAAGTCCCGTTCAGCCTATAGCGATCGTTATCCACATGCGGAAAGTTGTAATAAGTGCGGATCTCCTGGAGCTGGGAGAAGGTGGTCAAGAGCGGCTTGTGGTCCCACATGCGGACGTTGCGGAACGTCGCGTCGTTCTCCCGGATGTCGTTCAAGCTCAAGTCCTCGACGGCGGAGAATTCGCGCTCCTCGAAACGATCCAGCGCGTACGCCTGGCGAGTGAATTTGATGGCGTTGGCGATGTAAGGGCGTTCCCTGTCAATTTCATTGGGAGCTACGATGAAGCGCTGAACGATCTCGGGGTAGACCGTTCCGCCGAGCAGGATTACGACTATGAGCAGTCCTAGCGAGTAAAGCGCCGGCCGCACGCGCCCCAGCTTCGCGCCCGCCACGAAGGCCACGGCTGTCAACAGGCAAAGGAAGACTTCCGCTTTTAGAACCGGCAGCGCGGCTTGCACGTCGGTGTAGCCGGGACCGAAGATGATGCCCCGCGGCGAATAAAACAAGCTGTACATGCCAAGGCGAGCTCGATAGGCGAAGACAACGAAGAGCAGACCTGCGAGCACCATCAGGTGCGCCCGCGCCGGCCCCATCACTTTGGGTCCACGCTGCGTGACCCACACGCCGCCTTCCACGAGGTAAAGGAACACCGCACTCAGCAGACACACGATGACGGCAATCAACACCAGATAATAAAGAAACCAGTTGAAGGGCAGGCGGAAAAGATAAAAGCCCAGATCGAGTCCAAACAGCGGGTCCTGCTGGCCGATCGCTTGCCCGTGAATGGCCATCTGGTAGTCGAGCCAGTGGGTCGCGCCCCATTGCCCAATGATGTACCCAATGAATAAAACGCCCGCCCAGATGACCCACCGGAAAGCCGTGCCAAAGCGGTCAAGCGCCGGAAACTCGATGAAATCGCCACTCACCCGAAAGCCGTGCCGTCGGGCGAGCGTGTGGGCGACCAACAGGTTCAGCGCCATCACGGCCATAAAACCCACTCCGACCAGCCCGCTCAGTTGAATTTGGGTTTTCAGGACCGTCCAGTAAATTACCCGAAAGCCTTCCTGCTTGAACCACATCCAGTCCACCAACAGGTCGATACCGTTGGTGAGGAGAGGAAGAAAAATCAGGAAAAACAAGGCGAGTGCGATGATTATTCGTGTGCGTAGTCTGAGCATGAGGGGCTCCGCGAGAATGTTTTTACAAGGGCATGGTTGCACACAACCCGCGGGTTGTCAAAAATGCGCTTCATCGAAACGCGGCTCCTGGAAGGGATCTGGAATGCAAGCGGCGGCAACCGACAGGCCAGCGCCGACCTCGCGGCCATCTAAGGAAATTGCGTGCCGATCTGAAGTTTGGAGAAACGTCCGACTGCAATCACCACCGCTGGTGAACCAGTTCCCGGATTTTACCATCGTAAACCTCGCGCACCTTGGTCATTTGTGCCTCGCTGAGCGGGGGCAGATCGCTGGCGCGGCAGTTGTCCTGGACCTGAGCAGGACGTTTGGCGCCCGGGATGGCACAGGTGACCGCGTCGAACATCAAGATCCATCGCAGGGCCAATTGCGCCATGGTGGCGCCGGGCGGAACGAGACCCTTGAGAACCTCCACGGCCTCCAAGCCGACTTCATAATCTACTCCGGAGAAAGTCTCCCCTCGGTCGAACGCCTCTCCGTGCCGGTTGAAGTTGCGGTGATCATCCTTGGGGAACGTGGTGTGGCGGGTCATGCCTCCAGACAAAAGCCCGCTGGCCAGCGGCACGCGCGCCAGGATTCCCACGCGCCGCCGCTTCGCTTCCGGGAAGAATAGCTCCGCAGGGCGATTCCGAAACATGTTGAAGATGATTTGGATGGTTTGCACGCCGGGAAATTCGATGGCTTTCAGGGCTTCTTCGACGGATTCCACGCTAGCACCGTAATAGCGAATCTTGCCGGCGCGGACGAAGTCATCCAGCAAGGCGAAAAACTCAGGGCGGTAAAGAAGAACCGGCGGCGGGCAGTGCAATTGGAGCAAGTCGATGCAATCCGTTTCGAGGTTCTTCAAGCTGTCGTCGATGAACCGTGTAAGGTTCGCTGTGTTGTATCCCTCAGCCGTGTGCGGGTTAAGCCGGCGGCCGGCCTTCGTGGCGACGTAGATGGTCTCCTTTCGTTCCTTGCGCAGACGCGCCACCAGCCGCTCACTCCGGCCCATCCCGTAAACATCTGCAGTGTCAATGAAGTTGACGCCCAGATCGACAGCGCGATGCAGGGCGGCGAGGGATTCCTTATCGTCAACCTCTCCCCACGCCGATCCGATCGCCCAGGCTCCAAAACTGATCTCCGAAACCTTCCAACCCGTACGGCCAAGCTCGCGATAGTGCATGATCTCCCCTTTTCCGCACCACTGAGGCACAGAGTAAACCACTTCCGGTCTCTGTGTATCAGCGCCTCCGTGGTGATCGAATTTCTAGGCCCCAGGCTGCGCCCAACCTTTGGCGCGCTCAAGAGCGCGTCGCCAGCCTGCGCAGAGTTCCTCACGGCGAGACGCTTCCATGGCAGGTTCAAAGCGGCGCTCGATTTTCAGTTGAGCCTTTAATTCCGACTCGTCTTGCCAGAAGCCTGTGGCCAATCCCGCCAGGTACGCGGCGCCGAGCGCCGTCGTCTCCGTGGTGGCAGGCCGCTCGAGGGGAACTCCGAGAATGTCAGCCTGAAACTGGCAGAGAAAATCATTGCGCGCGGCGCCGCCGTCCACACGTAGCACCTCCGGCTTGATGCCGGAATCCAGCGTCATGGCGTCGAGCACGTCGCTCGCCTGGTAGGCAATGGCTTCTAGCGCCGCGCGAACCAGGTGCTTGCGGTTCGCACCGCGTGTCAAGCCCACAATCGTGCCACGCGCGTACTGATCCCAATGAGGCGCCCCCAGCCCGACGAAGGCAGGGACGAAATAAACGCCATGGGTATCCGGCACCGAACGGGCCAGTTCCTGGGTCTCCGAGGCCTCTCGAATCAACCCCATCTCGTCGCGAAGCCACTGGATGGCCGCGCCTGCAATGAACACGCTGCCCTCGAGCGCGTAGGTTATCTGGCCGTTCCTTCCCCAGCCGATGGTGGCCAGCAGCCCCGAATGCGAGCGAGGAATAGCAGGCCCGGTGTTCATCAACATAAAGCAGCCGGTACCGTAGGTGTTCTTTACAGCGCCGGGGGTAAAACACTGGTGGCCGAACAATGACGCCTGTTGGTCTCCGGCCACGCCGGCGATCGGCACCCTGGAACCAAACAGTTCCGTCTCCCCCACGATTTCGCTGGAGGAACTCACCTCCGGAAGCAACGACGGCGGAATGCCGAAGTGGCTGAGAATCTCTTTGTCCCAGGTGAGCGTAGCAATATTGAACAGCATGGTGCGCGAAGCGTTGGAGAAATCCGATGCATGGACCTTGCCGCCCGTTAGATTCCAGATCAGCCAGGAATCGATGGTGCCGCAGGCAAGCTCGCCTCGCTCAGCCCTTTCGCGCGCCGAGGGGACATTTTCCAGCAGCCAGGCAATCTTGGTCCCGGAAAAATAGGCGTCCGTCACCAATCCGGTTCTCTCCCGAATAATCCTGTCGAACCCTTTCTGCCGGATACGGTCGCACATTTCCGCGGTGCGCCGGCATTGCCAGACGATGGCTGGATGCAATGGCTTGCCGGTGGCACGGTCCCAAAGAAGCACGGTCTCGCGCTGATTGGTGATGCCGACGGCGGCAAGGTCCTGGGCCGCGGCGCGAACCTCCGACAGAACCGCTTTCGCGACCTCGAATTGTGTTTGCCAGATTTCCTCGGCATCGTGCTCCACCCAGCCGGCGCGCGGATAATGCTGCTTGAATTCTCGACTAGCGGAAGCGCACACCGCGCCGTGGCGGTCAAACAAGATGGCGCGCGAACTTGTGGTGCCTTGGTCGAGGGCTAAGACATACTTTGGCATATCCTTCCTTTCGGCGACGGAAGGGGACAGCGGGACCGCCCTTGTTGCTGCCCGAGTCCGGCCGCAACGGCAGCCCCAACGGTATTCTACCGCATCCTCTATGCGTGCGTAACGCACAGCACTTGAACTATTTAGGCAATAGTGCCATACTAGGCTCGTTCACCATTAACCGAAGCTATTGCGCAATGGAAACCTATTCTTCAGAAATAACGTCTTAGGAAGAGCAGGGCGCCGCATTGTCAGGCGGCTCAATTCCAACCCGAGATCGGAGTGTGTATGGCAGACAAGACCCCAGGCCCCGGTACGATGTTCGGTTTGAACGAGCCGACCCAAAGTGCGCCGTCCACGCCGGCAGGCGCCCCCCAGGTTGTGTACGTCCAGGCGCCGCCCCCCGGCCCTGCCCCGTCTACCGGCGGGGGCATGCGCTGGCTGGTTGGCTTGCTGCTGGCGCTTTCGGTGGTGAACCTCATTCTGGTGCTGTACTCGCGCAGCGAACTCAAAACCATCGCCGCGAAGCAAACCGATCAGTTGGATCTGCTTACCAGGCGCATGGACAACAGCGATTCGCGCTACGCCCAGTTGCGCGGCCAATTCCAGGTGACCTCGGAAAAACTGGGCATGACTGAGCAGGAACTCTCGCGCGCGCACGCTGTGGCGGCCGACATCGAAAAGAAACAGCAACAGGCGGTGCAGCAACTGAACGCCGCCATCGCCGCGAAAGCCAGCACCGACGATGTGAACAAAGTCCAGTCCGACGCCAATGCCAAGATTGGCGGCCTTTCCACAGACCTGGCAGGCACCAGGAAAGACTTGGACAGCGCCAAGTCCGAATTCGCCAATGCTCTTTCCGGGACCAAAGGCGAGCTGAGCGGCGCGATCGCGCGCACTCATGATGAACTCGTGGCGCTCGCCCACAAGACCGACAGGGACTACTTCGAATTCAACCTTGCTAAGAAACACCGCGAACAGAAAGTGGGCACGATCACCGTTCAGTTGCAGAAGACGGACACCAAGCGAAACATTTTCACCGTCAACCTGGTGTTCGACGACAAGCCGCACCTCCACCGGGACAGGGCGATGGACGACCCGGTGTACTTCTACGTGCAAGGTGCCCCGAGCGCGCTCGAATTGGTGGTCAATAAGATGGGCAAGGACTCTGTCTCCGGCTATATCAGCGCTCCCAAGGGCTTCTTCCCGAATGCGACGAACGTTCTGGCTTCGCGACCGTCAGCGTAGCCCCGTCGCCAACAAACTTTCCTCTAAATGCGTCCCTCCCCAGCTCGCGCCGGGCCGATGCCCGGCGCGAGCCTTTGCTTTGCCTCGTGGCGCAAACCTTGCCTCCACTGCTAGAATGACGCCTGACCACGGAGGTGTGGCGCTGACCCCTGGGTTGGAGCGGGATCGATGCCGGTCTGAAGGTCGGCGCAACGAGAAGTTTCGAGCGACTAACGATTGAACGGGGGCGTTATGTTTGCATTTCACGGGGTTGATTACATGGAGATCGACGCACTCTTCAGCGACCAGGAAAAGCTGGTGCGCCAGACGGTGCGCGAATTCGTAGACCGGGAAATCATACCTAACATCGAAGAGTGGAACCGGGAGGGAAAGTTCCCCCGGCACCTCGTGCCTTTGATGGCGGAGTTGGGCTTTTTCGGGGCCAACCTGGAAGGCTACGGCTGCGCGGGGATGTCCAACGTCGAGTACGGGCTGCTGATGCAGGAACTCGAGCGCGGAGACAGCGGCTTGCGCAGTTTCGTCTCCGTGCAGGGTGCGCTGGTGATGTATCCCATACACCAGTATGGCTCCGAAGAGCAGAAACAGCGCTGGCTGCCGGCGCTTCAGCAGGGCAAGGCCATCGGATGTTTCGGCCTGACGGAACCGGACTTCGGCTCGAATCCCTCCGGCATGCGAACGCGCGCCGTAAAGGACGGCGACCACTACATCCTCAACGGCGAGAAAGCCTGGATCACCTCCGGCACGATTGCGGACGTGGCCTTAGTGTGGGCGCGTACCGAGGAAGGCATTCGCGGCTTCCTGGTCGAGAAAGAAGCGCCGGGATACACCTCGAAAGACATCAAGGGCAAATGGTCGTTGCGCGCCTCGGTAACCTCCAGCCTCGCCCTCCAGGACGTTCGGGTGCCCGCGGACCACATGCTCCCCAAAGCGCAAGGGTTGAAGGCGGCTCTGAGTTGCCTGTCTCAAGCGCGCTACGGCATCGGCTGGGGAGCCCTGGGTGCGGCCATGGCCTGCTACCATGAGGCACTGGAATATGCCAAGATCAGGAAGCAGTTTGACGACAGGCCCATCGCTTCTCACCAGCTTATTCAGGCCAAGTTCGCCGATATGATCACCGAAATCACCAAAGCGCAGTTGCTAGCCTTGCAGGTGGGACGGCTCAAGGACCAGGGCCGCGCTGATTTTGCGCACATCTCGATGCTCAAACGGAATAACGTCAGGATGGCCCTCGAGGCAGCCCGCACGGCGCGCGACATCCTGGGCGCCAACGGCGTGGCGGACGAATACCCGATCTTCCGCCACATGTGCAACCTCGAATCCGTTTTCACTTACGAGGGCACGAACAATATTCACACCCTCATCATCGGCGAACGAGTGACCGGGATTCCAGCGTACAAGTAGGAATGGGGCTCACGCGTGCGCTTGAGGATGCGGTAGGTCTCTGCTAATCTTCTCTACAGGTACCCGTGCCGACAGAGAAGTTCTGAAAGAAGATGGTGGAGGCAAATGCAATGACGTTGCAGCACACGATTAAGGCCGTTGTTCGACAAGGTGAACAGTCAGGTTACATTGCCGAGTGCCTGGAGATCCCGGTGGTGACGCAAGGTCAAACGCTCGACGAAGTCACGCGTAATCTGCGTGAGGCGGTGGAACTCCATCTGGAGGGAGAGGACCTGACCGAACTGGGTTTGGCGCCCTCACCCAGTATTCTCGTCACCTTCGAATTGGAGGCGCACCCTGCCACGGCTTAGACGGCTCTCAGGCCAGGAGGTCGTTGCTATCTTGCGCAAGTTTGGCTTTGAGATCGTGTCACAGCGAGGAAGCCATATCAAAGTGCGCCGCATCGGCCCCGGTGGCCGGAGGGAGACGCTGACCATCCCCGATCACCCCGAACTTGACACAGGAACCTGCCGAGCCATTCTTCGTCAAGCATCGCGCTCTATTCCCAATGCAGAACTTGCGCCCTTCTTTCACACCGAGTGACAGGCGCCGCTAGGATCTGCGACCTTCCTCAAAGAGCGTCAGCTTGCCCATCGAATTGATCTGCTGGTGAAGGAGGTCACCATGTCGAAAGCACTCCTTTTTGGGTCGCTCACCGCAATCTTCGGATTGGTGACTCTGGCCGGAGATGTGGGCGTTTGGGCGTTCCCCTTTCGCGCGCCGGCTCAAGCAGCTTCGTCGAGCGCCGGGCAGGCGGAGAGGGAGATCCCGCCGCTTGTGATTACGGCCATTGAGCCGGTCGAGCCTGCACCCATTGTCTATCCCCCCGAAGCTCAGGCGGCCGGAATTGAAGGCAAGGTGAGGCTGCGCGTCACGATCAACAAGGACGGCAGCGTGTAGGGCATTCGGGTATTGAGCGGCCCACCTGAACTTGTCAAAACGTCGTTCGAGTCTGTTTCAAAATGGCGCTACTCGCCGAGTGATGTGGACCGCGTCACGATCGTAAACATTGTCTTCGCCCGCCCCCGGAGCAGCCCGTTCGTGTACCCACGGCTGACTCACAAGGAGCCTATTCCGTCCTACGTCCGGCCTTCCGACGTCGGGCCTCTCGAACCGATCAACGCGGTTCGGCCAGTCTACCCCCCCTTAGCGAAAACGGCCAACGTTCAAGGCAAGGTCACGCTACGGATCACCGTCGATAAGGATGGCTCCGTCTCTGACATCAAGGTGTTAAGCGGGTACCCTCTGCTTGTGAAAGCGGCTCTGGACGCTGTCCCCCATTGGCGGTACGCCCCCAGGAGCAATCCCGCCCTTACGGATGTGGCTCTCGATTTCGCTCCGCCCAAGGGAGATAGCGCGGACAGTTCCGTCACACCCCCCATGCTGATCTATCAGCCGAAGCCTCCCTACCCCCAGGACGCCAAGGCCGGCGAGCTGGAAGGAAACGTGGTGCTGCAGGTGATGATTGGAGCCGACGGAGCGGTGAGCAGCGTGGAGGTTGTCAAATCGTTGGATAAGAGCTTGGATGACAGTGCGGTGCGAACGGTAAAGACCTGGAAATTCCTGCCGGCTATGAAGGCAGGGAGGCCAGTACCGCGCAAGAGTAGGATTTCAGTTAGCTTCAAGTATTCGTGAGTCAGGCGCGGCCGGTCGTCCGAGCCGTTTGCACAGCCCGGCTCCCCTCGGCGGCAATACCAACCGCGATTGAGGCTTCGGCGGCTGGTCCTTGTACCCACGAAGCCCCAAACACCAAAACCTCGCGGCCGCACTACCCCGTTCTCGGCACTTGCCTGCGAAGACGACAAGCCGTCGCGTTCGAAGAAATGCGACGAAATACAACCTAGAAGAAACATTCGTGTAACATTAGAGGTGCTATACTCCTAGCGTGCGCCCACGTGTGGTCATCATTGAGGACGAAAAAGATATCGTCGAACTGGTTCGATATAACTTTCGCAAGGAAGGGTTCGAGGTCGAGAGTTTCGGGCGAGGACACGAGGGGCTGGACTTTCTTCGTCGAAACTCCGCTGACATCGTCCTTCTGGATATTCTTCTGCCGGACGATGATGGATTCAACATCTGCAGGCGCCTCCGCGCCGACGACCGCTTGCGGGCTCTGCCGGTGATCTTCCTCACTGCTAAGGGCGAGGAAGTGGACCGGGTTCTGGGGTTAGAGATTGGGGGAGATGACTACGTAGTCAAACCCTTCAGCCCGCGGGAACTTGTGGCGCGAGTCAAGGCGGTGATGCGCCGGCAGGAGCGGGTGGCGGAGCGGCGAGAGGTGGTGGAGGTCGGCAGCGTCCGGCTCGACACGCGAACCCAAGAAGTGATGGTTCGCGGCCGATCGGTGCAGTTGAGCACCTTGGAATTCAAACTCCTGTTCCATCTGGCTTCTCACCCCCGTCACGTCTTCAACCGCGACCGGCTGCTGGATGAAGTCTGGGGACGAGACCGCTTCGTGACTCCTCGCACGGTGGACGTCCACATCCGCCGCTTGCGTGAGAAGATTGAACCCCTCCCGAATCGGCCGCAGTTCTTGCAGACGGTGCGCGGCAGCGGCTACCGTTTTTCCCCCCAGCCGCAAGAAGGGGGAGAACCGTCCTGAGTTTTTCTTCCGTGGTATAATCCGACCTCTGTAAATCCCTTTGCCTCTGGCCGACATGGTCTTCCGCAGCCCGATCTTCCGCAAGCTCCTCGGCACGGCGTTCGTCTTGATCGCACTGACCCTCGCTGTGCTCGATTTCAACCTGGCACGATACACAAGCAGGCACGAAGTTCAGGCGATAGAACAGCGGCTTACTCCCGTGGCGATGGTGCTGACTTCTGAGGCCGGGAGTCTTTCTCCGGAGCGGTTGGAGGAATGGAGCAAGTCCGCCGCCGGTCGAGCCCACTGCCGGGTCACAATTATAGACCCTCAAGGCGTGGTTCTCGCGGAATCCGAGCAAGACCCCGCGCAGATGGAAAACCACGCCAATCGTCCGGAGATTCAGGCAGCCTACCTCAATCACGTGGGCAGCGCGATTCGGCACAGTGTCACGTTGGGCGCCGACCTTTACTACCTCGCCGTCCCGCTCCAATACCAGGGTCGCAGCGGATACGTCCTCCGGGTAGCTTTGCCGATCGAGAACCTCGACGCGGCCATCGCGCAGGTGCATTGGCGAATCCTGACTGCTTCCGCAGTGGCTGCCCTGATCGCACTTTTTATTGCCTATTTTTTCTCCCGTTCGTTTACACGCCGCATCGGCAGATTGCGCACTTTTGCCGAGGGTCTGGCGAAAGCCAATTTCACCGAGAGCCCGTTGCCGGACGCGGACGACGAGTTGGGGTCGCTAACGCGCTCGCTCAACTCGACGGCCTCCCAGTTACATGATCTCATCGAGCGCCTGGGCCTGGAGTCCGAGCGTCGCGAAGCGATTCTTACCAGCATGGTGGAAGGCGTTCTGGCAGTGGATCAGGACCTGCGTATCACTTTCTATAACGCCTCCTTCGCCCGCGTGCTCGGCTTGCGCGGCGAGGTCCCGGCAAGAGCCCCCCTGGTGGATATTGTTCGCGATCCCGTTCTGCGCGAGATTCTCTCGCGCGTCGTGGCGGGCGGCGAGACCCTAAAACAGCGACTGCAATTGCCTGCCGCCGAAGGCCGTGCCTTCGAAGTCCAGGCCGCGCCGCTTCGCGTGGCGAAGGGTCGCGGCGCCATCGCGATCCTCCATGACATAACTGATCTGGAAAGGCTGGAACGTGTGAGGAAAGACTTCGTCGCCAATGTCTCACACGAATTGCGTACGCCGCTCACCGCCATACGCGGCTATACGGAAACGCTGCTGGAAGGCGCGCTCGAGGACAAGGATAACAACCGCAAGTTTCTTGAGATCATCAAGAACCACTCGGTGCGCCTGAATAGCATCGCTTCCGACCTTTTGGCCTTATCCGAACTCGAGTCCGGCAAGGCCAGTACTGAACAAGCTCGCGTCGCCGTCCGGCCGGCCCTCGAGGCCGCCTTGCGTGCCGTGGAAGACGAGGCGCGTAGCCGGCGGGTCAAGCTGATATGCGGGCAGATGGAAGATGTTGAGGTCCTTGGAGATCGGGTTCGCATGGAGCAGGCATTTGTGAACCTCCTCACGAACGCGGTGAAATTCAATCGCCCTGAGGGTGAAGTGCGCGTCGAAGTCCTGCGCGCCCGCGACGATGAGGTGAGCATCACAATCGCCGACAACGGCATCGGAATTCCCTCCGCTGATTTGCCGCGTCTATTCGAGCGATTTTATCGCGTCGACAAAGCGCGTTCGCGCGAGATGGGAGGCACTGGCCTGGGGCTCTCGATCGTTAAACACATCGTGGACCGAATGCGCGGACGGATCACTGTGGAAAGTCAACTAGGGAAAGGTTCGGTGTTCACCGTCCTTCTTCCGGCTGCATAGTAATGGCTTGCCGTCCGCTAACCGGGCCGTTCCGAAGCCTGCCCTTGCCTAAGGCGCCGAAGCCCTGCCTTAACAGAGTCTTCGCTAAACCTTTAAGCATCCTTCACATTGGCTTAACAGCATGGCGCGAGACTAGTCCCGAGAGGTTTTTACCATGCAGCCAACGATTACTGCCCTACTCGTGCACGACCGTCCGGAACCCATGGGATTCATCCGGCGCGCCCTTGAAGCCCAGGACATCAAAACCCACAGCGTGAGGACTTGTCGCGAAGCCCACGAAAGCCTATGGGGGCACCAATCCCCTCATTTGGTTCTCGTTGATCCCCGGCTTCCCGATGGGTCGTGGGACGACATCGTCGTTTCAGCGGCAGCAGCTCCGTCACGTGCCAACGTAATCGTGGTCTCTGATGTCGTGGACATGGCTCTCTACTTGGAGTCCGTTCAGCGCGGCGCCTTCGACTTCATTGTCCCTCCGATGTCAATGCCGGACTTCACTTATGTTGTGCGGTCCGCCGTTGCCAACGCGCTGCAGCGGCGGGGATCCTCAGTGCAGTCTCCGCAACCTCGAAGCTAGTGGCTGTCGAGTTCACTCCTCGCTTTGCAAGTCCCCGGACTCCACTGCCGCTCTAAGGGCGGGTGTATTGCTTCAGGAGTTCCATTTGCGCGCTCATCCCGGCCAAGGACTCATAGAGAGCCGGCGATAGCCCTGCGGCAGCGCGCAACTCGTCCAGGCTCCTGTAGAAGCCGCGTGACCGGCGCTCGGCCACGATCCGGTGGGCGACAGCAAGATCCACCCCGGGCAGCGTCATCAGTTCGGGTTCGGCGGCAGTGTTGAGGTTCAGCGTAAGCGACTCGGTCCGTTCGCGCTCCCACACGGCAGGCGCTATCTTGAAATTCGAATTCAGCACCCACAACTCCGGCCCCAGATTTGCGTCGATCGGCAGTTTGCCATGGGCCACTTCGTTGATCGTCTTCCGAAGCAGGGGAAAGGCGGCGCCCGACCTCTGGCGGAACGCGTCGATGTCCCCCATTCGGCCGGCTGCGGCGGCGCGCTCAAAGGCAACGGCAAGTTCCTGCGAGGCGGTCACTCCATATGTGGTCTTTAGAAAAACTCCGTAAACGTCCTCGGCCTCATCGGGGAAAAGGCTCGCGTAGGCGTTGACGATTCTGATCATCAAGGGCAATCGGGTGTGGGCTGATTCCAAGCCCACTCTCCGCATGGCTGTAAAGAGCTTCAAGTTCACGTTTTCGTAGGGCGAGACCTCCTTGCTGATTTCCGCGCTGGTTACCGCCGGACTCAGAATCGGCCTGTAGAAAGCTCCCTCTCGGTAGTGGTTGCGCAGGCGCTCGTCATTCACCAAACGATAAAACAGCGTGGCGATCACGCCCTCACAGCTCATCATCTCCTGCGCGTTCTTGAATTCATCCGCGAGGAAATCCATAGAGGTTTCGCCATCAAGAAAGAGCTGGTAACGGTCTGGGTCCGGTTCGAGCGCCATGGCGGGCAATGCCCTGCCGTGGACAAACAGATTCCGCTTCACGCCTTCGGTCCGCAACTGCTGGTCCAGCCTACTCAGCCACAGCAGGTTCAAGTCCGTCGGTGTCGCCCCCATGCTCAGCTCCCGAAGATAGGCGTTACCAGTGGCGTCGCGAACCAAGGGCTGGAAGTGCTCAGCGTAGCCTTCATCGAAAGCGGTGGGGTAATCGGTCACGGTCATACTCTGGTGCATCTTGCGTGAAGGGCCGGAATTGATGTCGCCCAGCAGCGATCTCAAGATGAGATGCCCCAGTTCATGGGAGAAGATCTCCTCCAGATTCCCGTCAGCTATGCCTTCCTCATCGACGACCAAGTCAACATAGCCGGCCCAAACCAAACGCCTGCCGCCCCGCGCGTCTTCGAGCCAGAAGCCATAGCGGGCATATCCGCCCTCTTCACCGGAGAGAAGCAAGTACATCGGCTCCTTCATGCGCTGTTCGTCGCCCCTGCCGGGCTCGCGCAAAAGAAGATTACGAGCATACCGGTCCAGCCTCAACACCCTCTGCGCGAAGCTGGTTTCCAGCACCGTGCGAACCCGTTGTGCCAGCGTCGATTCCTCGGCCGGACGAAACACCGGGAAGGTTACGCCGTCCGGCGCGGAGGATTGAACCACGTGCCCTTGTGCATCTACGACGGGCTGGAGAATGCGGGCCATGACAGTTCCACTGCTCTGCGCTGAGAAGGAGCAATGGATAGGGGAAAGGGTGAGGACAAAAAGTACATACGGGAGTGCTGTTTCTCTGCCGAATGCTCTCATGTCTACTCCGTTAACGCTGTCCCGCAGGCACGAGCGACCGCCTTGGCGGCGGCCGGCCGTGACTATATTGTGATCTTTCACGCCTTTCGATCAGGCGCAACTCGGGCCTGGGACGCTTCAACCCCCGAGTGAGTCAGGCTATAATATATCGGAACCGTAAAACGCGACGGGATTGTACTGCATCAAATTGGTTAATGGGCCGGAATCACCGTGGGCAGCAGGTCGATCCCAGAATATCTCAATCGTCGGGACAAGAGTGGCCGTTCTGTGGAACGTTGGTAACCACTGTGAAGGGGCCACGTCAAATATCCAAGGAGAAATTGTAAGGAGGACAGTTCGATGCGCGCTGAAACAAGAAAATTCCTACGCGAGAATTTACTAGGGCTAAGTCTCACCTTCATTGGTGTGGTATGCCTGGCCATGTCGGGACTGCTTTACGAAGGGCATCGTGTTTTCCCGCAATTCGCCCTGGCCGGGGGTGGGGGACTGGACGGACCGGACATCGAGAGCTTGGAACGGCAAAACAAGGCCTACGAGCGGATCGCTGAGACGGTGACACCCGCGATCGTAGCCATCCAATCGACGCAAGTCATCAAGGTGCAACAGTCGCCCTTCATGATGGATCCGTTCTTCCGGCAGTTCTTCGGCAACATGATGCCGCAGTTCAATATTCCTCGCGAGCAGCGTGAGCACGCGTTGGGAAGCGGCGTGATCGTTTCCGGAGACGGCTACATCGTAACCAATAACCACGTGGTCGCCAAGGCTACAGAGATCGAAGTCTTGCTTTCGGACCACCGAAACCTGAAGGGCAAAGTGGTGGGTGCTGACCCGCAGACCGATATTGCAGTGGTCAAAATCAGCGCATCGAACTTGCCCGTGGCGCCGTTCGGCGACTCCGTCCAAATGAAGGTTGGTGATACCGTAATGGCGTTTGGGAATCCCTTCGGGCAATATTTTACGGTGACACGAGGGATCGTAAGCGCGCTGGGCAGGAATCTTGCTGACAGTGGGAACCGACCCGAGAATTTCATTCAAACGGACGCTGCTATCAATCCCGGCAACTCCGGCGGGGCGCTCGTTAATGTGCGCGGACAGGTTATCGGCATAAATACGGCGATCATCCCGGGCAGCAATGGTCCGGGTGGTGAGGGCAGCTTTATCGGAATCGGGTTTGCCATTCCCTCCAATGCCGCCAAGCACGTCATGGAAGATTTGATAAAAACGGGCAAGGTATCGCGTGGGTATCTGGGCGTCAGTATCGGGAAGTTAACCGACGCCTTGGCAAAGCAGTTCAAGGTCCCAGACACTTCCGGGGCGCTGGTTGATGACGTTACTCACGGCGGACCAGCCGATAAAGCCGGGCTAAAGAATGGCGATGTGATTCGCAAGTTGAACGGCCAGACCATCGAAAGCAATGATCAATTGACATCTGCGATCACTGATCTGAACCCGGGGGCCGAGGTGAGGTTGGACATTCTGCGAGACGGGCAGCCGATGACCGTCAAGGTCACACTGGCAGAGCGGCCAGCCGATCTGAGCTATACGGCGGGAGCGAGCAAAGCCCCCACGGAAGGAGCGCTACGCGGAATCACCGTTCAAAACCTCACACCTGAAGTTCGCGACCAGTTGGGTCTCTCGCCGGACTCGCACGGGGTCGTGATTGCTGAGCTTGATCCCAGCAGTCCTGCTGCTCAGGGAGGAATTCAGCAGGGTGATTTGATCGAGAGCATCAACCGGCATCCGGTTAATTCGGTGCAGGACTTTAATCGCTTGGCCGCAGAGGCAAAGGGTCAGACGCTGCTCCGCATCAACCGTGGGGGCAATGGGGGCTACGTGGTGATCACACCCGGCGAAGGCGGGGGCGATGACAATCAGTGAGTTCGCGCCGAACCAGTCGTAGGGGGACGGCTTGCCGTCCCTCACACCGTCTTACTCCGTGAAACCGGTTTCTCACTCGGCCCGCGGCGGCTCGTAGAATCGCTCCCGCGGGCCACGCTCGCCCTTGGGAAGTGGGCCGCTTTCGACAAAGGGTTAACCTCACACAGGATGATGAAGATCAGGTGGGCACAGCGCCTGAAGAGGCTTGCCATGACGCTGGCGATTGGAGTTGTGGCGGTGCTTCTGTTGACTGCCGCAGCCGTTCGCTACTTCGAGAATTCCCTCATTTACTTCCCACCGCGCTACCCGCAAGGATTTCCCCCTGCGGACCTATCCCCGCTGCATGTGGAAGATGTCTGGCTGACCACCCAGGACAACGTCAGGCTGAACGCATGGTACCTGCCGAGTCCGGGTTCGGAAAGAGCCCTTTTGTGGTTTCACGGCAATGCTGAGAACATCGGGCATGGGCTGGGGCAGGCCATATTCTACTCGCGGCTGGGAGTCAATGTGCTCGCGGTGGATTACCGGGGTTACGGGAGGAGCGAGGGTTCGCCGAACGAAACGGGTGTCTATCGCGATGCCGATGCCGCCTACGACTACCTGGTACAGGTACGCCACATCCAGACCAAGAACATCGTCGTCTTTGGTCATTCCCTCGGCGGGGCGGTAGCCATCGATCTCGCCTCGCGACGAGCGTGCGGCGGGCTGATCGTGCAGAGTTCGTTCACATCGATCCGCGACATGGCACGTCGCACGTTACCCATCCCGCTTCTGGAATACATCCCCAAGAGCCGATTCGACTCGCTGGCGAAGATTCAGCAGGTCCAAGCGCCGATCTTGATCGTCCACGGGACAAGCGACGAAACAGTCCCGTTCTCCATGGGGCAACGACTCTTCACCGCGGCCCCGGAACCCAAGTTTTTCTTCCCCATCGAGGGCGCCGGGCACAATGACCTCATCGAGATTGGGGGAGATCAACTGCTCCAACGCTTCAAGTCTTTCCTGGAGCGGACCGCGGCCTAATACGTGTTCATGGCAGACACGAGGAGGGAGTTACTTCGCCCATAACCCCGAGGTCGCAACGGCCAAGCCGGCTAGCCCCGCCAGCAATCCCAATAGCCAGAAAAGTCTGCGCCTCGTCAACAAGGTCAGTGAGACCAAAACCAGTGCGACTTCCAGGCAGACTTCTCCAAGGTCGTACCGGTCGGCCTTATGTTGTTGCGTCAGGACTTCCTTTTCGAGCTGTTGAGCTTCAGCCTGGATGTCGTTGAGATCGCCCATGTAGCGTTTGATTTCGCCGCTATACTTCTCTTTGAGCTTCGCCGCTCCTGCCGCGTCGCTCGTATTAGTGACCGAAAGTAGGTCCAGAAACAGCTCGTAGGTGTGACGGCGGATGTTCTTGGCCTGGAAATATGCCCACTGATCGGTGGCTTTGCTTTGCAGAAGCAATTCCTCGGTGTGTGCGCGATGGCTAAGAAGCGTGATGGCAGCCAGTACGACGGCAAGGATCGCCATCGAGAGTGTAACCGGAACAAGACTCGGATCGCGTTGAGCTTCTTCCGCGTGTTCGTGCAGCTCTTGGATCTCTTCGCTCATGGACGGTCCTCGGTGCTTAAGTTGTGTTGCGATCTACAAAAGACTACTGCAAGTAAGAATAACAGAAGGGTAACCAGTCTGTCCTTATCAGAATTAGCGCTTGCATTATAATTGGGGCAACCGGCGACGGCGGAGACGGCCACCACGGCGCGGTTGCTCAACAACGCCGGGGCAAGCAGGCTCGGGAGGCGAATCGTGGGCGCAAAACTGATCATCGTAGGCGGGTTTCTGGGCTCAGGTAAAACGACGCTGCTATGGGAAGCCGCCCAACGCCTGAGCGCGCAGGGCTACTCCGTGGGATTGATCACCAACGATCAGGCGCCCGACCTCGTCGATACGGCTTTGTTATCACGCAGCCGTCTGGGCGTACGCGAAGTAGCGGGGAGTTGCTTCTGCTGCAACTTCGACGGGCTCGCGGCCGCGGTGCGCTCCCTGATTAAAGACAAAGCCGATATCATCATCGCCGAACCGGTGGGAAGCTGCACCGATCTAGCGGCTACGATTCTCCGACCCATGAAGCACAAGCACCCCAAACTTGAGCTCGCCCCACTCACCGTGCTCGCCGCTCCGGAGCGCGTCCGCGAGGTCCTGAGCCAGGCCGATTCCTTAATGCATGCCAGCGCGCTCTACATCTTGCGCCTGCAAATGGAAGAGGCCGATTGCATCCTCTTGAACAAGATCGACACCCTGGGCGCCGGGGAGCGACTGGAGATGTCCGGCCTGTTGCGCGGGGCATTTCGCGAATCAACTGTGAGCGAAATATCCGCCCGCAGTGGCGAAGGAGTTGACGCTTGGCTTGCCTTTATCCTTGGCAGTGGAGAGGCCGGCATGCACATCGTGGATGTCGACTACGACCGCTACGCAGAGGGCGAAGCGGTTCTCGGGTGGCTCAACGCTGTGATCGATCTTCAGTCCCGGCAGAGCTTTTCCGAATTCACCAAGCCCACCCTCGAATTGCTGGAGCATCTCCACAACGCACTCCGGCAGAGGAACGCCGAAATCGGCCATCTCAAAGCCATGCTGGAATCCGGTGCCGAAGCACGAGACGCGAGCATAACGCGATTGGGCGGAAGCATTACGGGCCGGGATCATTCACCTCTGGCCGCAACGACGGCCAGGCTGATCCTCAACATTCGGGCGCAGACTCCGCCCGCAGTCCTCGAAGCCCTTACTCGAGAGGCACTCGACCGGCTCTCAGACGAGACGATGGTCGCCTCGATCAGGACATTGCGTTGTCATATGCCGGGACGGCCGCAGCCAACGTACCGATTCACGCAACCCGTCTGACTCTTTCTCACGCCAAAGCGGCAGGTAACTCAGGCGTCGCCCGCACATCTTACGCGTCGGGGCGAGGACCGGCAGATTTTCCTGATCCTGTCGCCTTCTGGCCGCCGGCGGGAGGAGTATTGGGAGCGCCGTGGCACTTCTTGTATTTCTTGCCACTCCCGCATGGGCAGGGATCGTTGCGTCCAATTTTCTCACGGCGGATGACCTGCTGGGGCTTCTCCGCGGCTCCGCCGCCCACCATCTGCATCTCGGCCTGCTCGCGCCGTTTGCGCCGCTGGTACTGACGGATCATTTCCTCCTGTTCCTCCGGGGTCTTCATGAGGAAGAGGAAGCGCAGGGTTTCGTCTTCGATCCTGTCCATCAGGCTCTCAAACATATCGTAGGATTCGCGCTTGTACTCAACCAGCGGGTCGCGCTGCCCATAGCCGCGCAGGCCAATGCCCTCCTTCAAGTGGTCCATGGTCAGAAGGTGATCTTTCCACTGCGCGTCCACGATCTGGAGCATGATCATGCGTTCATGGAAGCGCATGCGTTCCTCGCTCCAGACCGCCTCCCGCTCAGCGTACCGCTGGCGGGCCATCTGCTTCAGTTCGTCGGCAAGCTGGTCAAGTGTCCTAGGATCGTACTTCTTCAAATCGTGTTGGCGGAGGTCGATTCCCAATCGGGTCCAGAATTCCGTACGCAAGCCGTTCAGATTCCACTGGTCGGGATTTTGAGACTTGGGACAATTGTCGCCCACCAGCCAATCCACCATGCGGTCGCAGATCCCCAGGATGTATTCCTTCTGGTCCTGTCCCTCCAGTTGTTTTCCTTCGAGCAGTTGGCGACGCAGGCCGTAGATGGTCTCGCGCTGCTTGTTCATCACGTCGTCGTACTCGAGCAGGTGCTTGCGCGATTCGAAGTTCTGCGCCTCCACGGCTTTTTGCGCGGCCTCGATGCGCCTGCTGATCATTCGCGACTCGATGGCGACGCCTTCTTCCATGCCCAGGCGCTCCATGAACTTTGAGACCCAATCCTTCGCGAAGATGCGCATCAGGTCATCTTCGAGCGAGAGATAGAAACGCGAGGAGCCCGGGTCGCCCTGGCGCCCGGCGCGGCCGCGCAACTGATTGTCGATGCGCCGCGCTTCGTGCCGCTCGGTGCACAGGATGTGCAGCCCGCCCAGCTCCACGACGCGCTCGTGCTCGACATCGGTCACCGTTTTAAAGCGGCTGATGAAGCTGTTCCACTGTTCCCGCCACCTCGAGTACTCCTCGACGTAAGCTCGATAGATCTCGTCGGCGGAGCCTTCCGGCGGGCGTTCGGGCGGCTCAGGACTGATCCCCTGCTCGCGATACTTCTCGGGCGACTTGCGGAATTCCTCCCGCGCCATGGACTCCGGGTTCCCGCCCAGCAGGATATCCGTGCCGCGCCCGGCCATATTGGTGGAAACCGTTACGGCCCCCTCCCTGCCTGCCTGCGCCACGATGTGCGCTTCGCGCTCGTGCTGCTTGGCATTCAGGATGTTGTGTTTTACCTCCTTCATGGCCAGCACGCCCGCCAGGCGCGGGAGAGGACACCGGATTTCAATCAGGTAATCCAGGACCGGCAGGTGTTTCTCTTCGGTATGCTGGAAGAGTGCTGCGATTCGATCCGCGGCAGCTTCGTCGACGGCGGGAAGCAGATGGGCGTGGTAATCCTTGGGCGCCCGCTTCAGGACGGCCTGAAGAAAAGCACTGCGCGTCCCATTGCCCCCCGCCAGCATTGATTTGTAGCGGTCCTCGCTAAGCATCTTGCGAATAGCGGTGGCCGGAACTCCCGCACGCACCAACCAGTCCACGGCCGGCCCATGGTGCGATCCCGCAAGTTGCTCCGCCCAGATGCGCAGCTTGGGGCCGTCCAGGCCCGCTGCGCGCGCCAATTCCTGAAGCCGTTGCGGGGCGACGCCGGCCTTCTTCAGGGCCGCGCTCAACCGCTCCGACTTCTCAATGGCGATGCTGCCCACCAGCACCGGCTGGCCGCGCAGGTGATACTCCTTGATTTCCTCGATGGAGGCGTTGAACTTCTCTCGCTCGGTCCGATAGACCACGTCCGGAAACTCGTGCCGGATGAGCGGCTTGTTGGTTGGGACGACGACGATTTCGAGTTCGTAAATCTTTTCGAATTCCGCCGCCTCAGTCTCCGCCGTCCCGGTCATGCCGGCAAGCTTGTCGTACATGCGGAAGTAGTTTTGGAAGGTGATGGTGGCCAGCGTCTGGTTTTCTTTCTCGATCTTGACGCCTTCTTTAGCTTCGACGGCCTGGTGAAGCCCGTCGCTCCAACGCCGCCCCGGCATCAGGCGGCCGGTGAACTCGTCTACGATAATGACCTCACCCTCTTTGACCACGTAATCGCGGTCCAGCTTGAAAAGGGTGTGGGCCTTCAGGGCCTGTTGCAGGTGGTGAACGTACTCCGTGTTAGCCGGATCGTAAAGGTTCTCCAGGCCCAGCAGCTTTTCCGCCTTGGCGTTGCCGGATTCCGTGAAGGTGGCCTGCTTCATCTTTTCGTCCACCTCGAAATCAGTGCCAGCCTGGAGGTGGGGAATGACCTTGTCGATGCGGAAGTACTTGTCCGTGGACTCGTCGGAGGATCCGGAAATAATAAGCGGAGTACGCGCCTCGTCAATCAGGATGGAATCGACTTCGTCGACAATCGCGTAGTGATGCACGCGTTGCACGTAATCCACGAGATCGAACTTCATGTTGTCGCGCAGGTAGTCGAACCCAAACTCGTTATTGGTGCCGTAGGTAACATCGGAACCGTAGGCGGCGCGGCGCTCTTCGTCTTCCAGATCGTGGACGATCACGCCCACACTCAGGCCCAAGAGCCGGTAGATGGGGCCCATCCAGCCCGCGTCGCGCCTGGCCAGGTAATCGTTCACCGTCACCACGTGGACGCCCTTCCCCTCCAGCGCATTCAAGTAGACGGGAAGGGTGGCCACGAGAGTTTTGCCCTCGCCGGTCTTCATTTCGGCGATCTTGCCTTCGTGCAGGACCATGCCGCCGATCAGTTGCACATCGAAATGGCGCATATTTAGAGTGCGCCGTCCCGCTTCCCGGCAGACCGCAAAAGCTTCCGGCAACAGGTCGTCCAGAGGTTCGCCGTTCGCAATCCGTTCCTTGAACTTAGCCGTCCGGATCGGAAAATCGGCGTCCTTTAAGCCCTGCATTTCGGCTTCGAGCGCATTGATTTCAACCACACGCTCGCCGAGGCGCTTCAGTTCGCGCTCGTTCTTGGTGCCGATGACCTTGCCTAAAGCGAATTGTAAATAGCTTCCCATAAGTTAGCACGGCCGCCGCGCCTTACGCATGCGGCCCACACCCTCTATTTTAAGCCCCAAGCTCGACCTTGACAAGACGGGTTCGCTCGCGAGCCTGGGAGCGCTTTAGCCAAGGGACGGCGAGCCGCCCCCGTACAATCCTCGAACTGCCGCTTCGTTCCGCGGCGAGAACCGCGCCGAGGCAGGTGAGCAGCTGGGTAGCGCGGACCCCCGGTGTTTGGGTCCGCGGTTCTTCAATGCGGCGACAGACAAGCCGCGGACCCCAAAACCGGGGGTCCGCGCTACCATGCTCACAGAGACTCAAGGATTTTTTGGCGCTCTACGCTTTTGTGGTTTGCCACGGCTCGGAGAATGGCAGCCAATAACCCGATTCAAAGCGGGTTATGATTCGGAATGGATAGTCGCTGGTAGGATGGCTCTTTTGTTCAAGTCACGAGGGATCTTCATGAAGCGGCTAGAACTTCGTCCCGAACCAAGTGAAGACGGATTTCGGTAGGCTGCTGCTGGTCAAAGTAGTAGGCGCGTACAGCCTCTTTGATGTTGCGACGCAACTCTTCCCACTTGTCAGCTTGAGTGAAAATTCCCTCGGTCAGACTTTCGGCGATAAAGCCGCCATCGGATTCCTGAGTCACTTCAAAAATAACCGACATGGTACGCGACTCCAGCCAGTAGCCTCTCTAACTAACCCACAGACAATAGCAAATTACCTCAGGTTTATCAAGGAAACTGTGCTGCGTTGCGTTCTGCTGTGCACTCGGGTGGCACTGACAGGCAGCGCCACGTAATACTGAAAAAGTCACACGCTCTCAGAATTACAGGCGATGGGCTGCAGATGACAGCCTGCGGCGCTAATGCCAGTTGTAACTTCCTATCAGTTCTCCCTTATCGCTGACCAGCAATAATGCTGCGCGGCCAGGATCGAGCTTGCCGGCGAAAGCTTTCCCGCTCCGGTTGTCGCGGAAGGATATTTCCGGCGATGTGGATTCCGAGGTCAGCACGTAGAGCGTGGAGTGTTCGAACTGGGTGGGACAGATGAGCATGCCGGGATCGCTGGTCCGGGTCTCATAAGCCTCCGCCACGTGGGCGCATTGCAACGCGTAGCGGTAGACGTCGCCGACGACCTTGAGATTGTCGTTCAGTTCGAGTGGCAGGGTCACCACCAGAACTCGGCCCTTGCCCAGCGTCTTCTCGAATAAAGTCTGATCGTGAGGGAGGAGCGCCTGTTCCAGGAATGTGGTCTTCTCACCTGAATAGCTCAGCAAGCCTTTCCCGCCCGGCCAGGAGATGGGATTCTCGCGCCGCTCAAGGATAGCGTGGTGCAGGTCGAGTCCCAATTGGCTGGCGCGCTCGGTCGAGTGGAAATGCTCATCGTTGTCAAAACCGCCCGTGACCAGCAGCGTCGAGCCGTCGCGGACCTTTGCCAGAATCGCCTGCCAGGCCGGTTCGCTGAGGGTCCACGGAGAAGGAAGCAAGATGAGCTTGGGGTTGCCCAGCGACTGAATCTGGTACTCGCCGACGGCATAGGCTGACGAGCGCGCGTACTGATAGAGCGCCCGAACGCAGTTTTGCTGGGCTTCTAGAGCCGTCGAATTAAACACCGAAAGTTGCAGAGACTGCGGCAGCACCAGGGCGACCTCCGGCAGTTTCAGCCCGACGGCATGGGGCGCAGCCTCGGCGGCGAACTTGCCCATGGCGCGCATTACGTCTTCCCAGATCTTGTCTGAACCATCACTGCGCTTCATGCCGAAGTCCCCACCCAATCCCCACTCCCATTGCAGCGAGCCGCTGTTGGCGGCGGCAAAGCCCAGCGCCCACTTGCGCTCGATGAGCCCCAGGGCCGTCAACTCGTCGTAGCGCTGCCCCCCGTCCGGCCGCCAGACCGGCTGGTAGCCCGTCTCGCCGACGAAGTTCGGAACGCCCACGCGCTTCGCTGCCACCGAATCCCAGAGCAAAGCGTCGTCGCGCCAGTAAGTGTGATTGACCGTGAAGTCGACGCCGGCATCGGCAAAGAACTGGTTGAGTACACGGTCGGTGACTCCGCCCTCGTCGATGCCTACGTCCACCAGTTGATGGCTGCCCGTGGAGCGGATTGCCGCCACCATCTTGCCCACCCAGCGGCGAAACATCTCCTGCGCGAACAGGTTGTAATCGACGGCCCGGACCAATCGAGGATTGCCATAGCGCTCGTGCGCCAAGTCGTCCTGCCCTGGCAGCGGGATAGCCTGGAAGTTGCCCAACTCCTCGGGCGTTACGTTCCAGGCTCGTGCCAGCGCCTCAAGCTTCCCGTATTTCTCCGCCAGCCAGGCGCGCCATGCGGCAAGCTCAGTCGGATCGTTGTTGGGAGTATTGCCCCGCCACAGCCGCTTCGGGTTCGAAAAACTCGGCTCATTAATCAGGTCCCAGCTCAGGTGCGGCACGTCCTGGAAGCGCCGGACGATGGAGAGCATGTAATTCTGCTGGGCGCGTAGAGCGACGGGATCGGTGTAAGGGTTGGAACCCGGTCCGGCCAGGAACGACTCCTCGCCGGGATGACGCATGATGGTCTGCGGGTCGAAGGCGCAGAAAGTGAAATTGACATGAATGCGATGCCGCGCCGCAGAAAGTAGAAAAGCCTCCAGGTTGCGCAGAAAGCGCTCTTTCACCTGGCCGGTTGTGCCGTCGAAGATCTCCAAATGGTCCAGCCATACGCCGGTGCGAATGAAGCTGACGCCGTGTTTTTCCATATCGGCAAAGTCGCGCTCCCACACCCAGGCGTTGCCGGCGCCATGAAACCCCCAACCGTAATGCTCAGTGGTGAAGTAGTTGGTGCCGAAGGGGAAGAATGGCGCGCCGTCGCGAGTCAGGGAATCGCCCTTCACGCCATAGTGTGGCGCGGAGTGCAAGAGCGCGTCGTCCCTGACCCAGAAGCCGGTTCGATAGAACTCGCGAGGCTTACCGCCGTCCTCATACGTGGCATTGACTTCGTAAAGTCCTGGGGAGAGGGCCTTCTGATCTTCAAATGCGACCAACGAGGCGACCGTCTCGCCCCCGCAGTCCACCTCGCGTGTGGCAAGAACCTGGCCATCGCGAAGCAACTCGATGGCGACTTTTCCCGATTGCATCTCGCCCAATCGCTGCTTGCGGAGATTCGTCAGCCGCACCACAAGCTGCGGGATCTCCCCTGCCAGCAGCGTCGCGTTTTGCATTTCGACGCGAAAGGCCGTTGCGCCCTGGCGGGCGTGCTCAGCGGCTTCCCGCAGCACCGTAACAGCTTCCGGCGAGGTCCAGTAGCCCGGCTCAGGTTCGAAGTTAAGCATCACGACCCGCGAGCCCAACTTAGCCTCCGCCTCTCCCTCAGGGCTGCCGAAGTCGGTGGCCACGACCGGCGCCGCCACACGCTCGCCGGCGGAGTCCTCGAGGTACCCCAGCCCGCGGCTGACCCCCTCGATCACAAAAACCCGCTTCGCCCGAACCTCACCGCCTGAAAGAGTGGCGTCCTTCCACCCGAATTTCAGCCCGGCCGCCAGCGGCGCCTCGTAGGTATGTCCGATGCCGATCTCGCGGGAATACGCCGTTTCAGGCGGCCCCGCGATGAACCATGCCCCCTCGCTCCGCACAGGGATCGTAAGAGGCCGGCCTCCCAGCACCAGCAGGTTGCCGCCGGTTTCCAGGTAGCTGTGGATTGCCGCCCAAGCGTCAGCCGGAACGCCCGAGCCATACGGCAGCACCAGAAGCTCCGCATCGTGCAGGGTGGCTGGCTCGCTCAACTCAAGGAGATTCGCGAACGCCGGGTCGAGCCCCTCGAGAGCTTTCCGCAGCGTCTCTTCGGGAACCGGCTGGCTTTCAAGCGTCGGAAATCCCGCTTGCCAGAACACCACGACCTTGCCGTACGTAGAACTTATTGGAATGCATAATGCCAAAATAAGCTTTACTAATATGCGCATGGTCGATTTCCTCTTCGTTCTCGAGGCGCGCGGCGCGGATACCCACGCCGGTTAGCGCGGATTCGAGCCCTCGAAGATACGCCTTTCCCCGCGCACTGCCAAGGGTTTCCGTGTTCAAAGCTCCATTCTGTCATCCTGAGCGAAGCGAAGGATCTCCGCAGTTCGTTTTGGTCCGCCGGGGCAGAAGAAACTGCGGAGATCCTTCGCTTCGCTCAGGATGACATAAACGGTGATTTCGTCGACCGTTCAACGTGGGCCACACACCGCTGGCCGCTCCGCAGAACGGCATCTTCACCAGTTAGAGGCCCAGCGCGGAGCGGGTTGCCGGGCCCACGATGCCGTCAACGGTCAGGCCTTTCTGCTGTTGGAATCCTCTGACTGCCGCATCCGTGGTTGTCGTGAAGTTCCCGTCGACGGTGACAGGGAATCCGGCTTTCACCAGAGCCTGCTGAAGGGCTGTCACGTCATCGCCTTGCATCGGCGGCGTCTCGAGCTGGAGCGTCCCTTCAGTCGCGGCGTGGGCCGAGGGGCGCATTGCCACACCGCCTGACAAGACATCCACGGTGATCAAGATGCCTCGAACGGTCAGAGGAAGGGGCAAGTCCCAGGTTCCGTTGCTGATGAGTTGTAGAAAAGCATCCATCCTGTACACCGTCGGGTGCAAAGCCGGGTTGGGATGGTTTGCCAGCCAGTTCCTCCGTTCGCTGACGTAGGCGCTGATCCAGGCCTGCTCGCCAATTTGGGTCGCCGAGCCATGATTGGTGTTGGTAATGTCTCGGATGATCGCCCAAGCTCCTTGAATGTGGCTGTCGTAAACGACGTTGGTTCCAAGCGCGGAATTCACTGCGGCAGTGGTTGCATCCTGGACGCTGGGATTCCAGTAAATCCGGTCGAAGAACTGGTCTTGAACGGCACACATGACCGGGTCGTCGCCTGCCGCGTGCAATACGCCTCGGAAAGCCATGTCCGTGTCCAGAGAAGTGTCGCGGGCTGCAAGCCGAGCAAGATCGGGATTGAGCAACCGGGCGAATTGCGCAGCGGGCGCCGCACAGTAGGCTTTGATCAGGAGGTACAAATTCCCACTGGCCAGCGTGGTCTGGGAGCGACCATAAGTCAGGTGGCCCGTGTCGCCGGGAATTAAGGTGACACTGCCATAAAGTCCTTGAGGAGTCCCGGTTTCGAAGATGTTCACCACCGCCTGCGCAGTCCGCTTTTGCAAGTCAGTAAGCATTTCGGGCCTCCAGCCTCATTTATAGCCTAGCAGGTGGAGATGAGAATATGGGAAATAGTGAGAAAGATGAGAATATTTTTCTTATCTGCCTGAAATCAAATGAGAAATAGTTACAACAGACTTTCACATTGTGAAAAAACTGCTCCCAAGTGGCGCATTTTGCCCCGTATATGCAGAAACTTGCATATTTGCCCGCCGGACGAACCCGCCGCTACTTCAGGTCCTCCGGCTTATCGGCGAGGCGCCCCAGCATATCGTAAATCCGCATCACGGCCTGGTCGAGCATGCGCTCGCCTGCCCCGACGGCAATGTAAGTGTCGGAGTCAGCGCCGCCGTAGCCACCCTCCGCGGCGGCCCGAATCGTGGGGAAATAGTCCAGGTAGCCGTTGGCATAGCCTACGAAGAACGCGTCGCGGACCGGGCAGCGGCGGCGCCAATCAGTTTGAAAGTCCACAAAAGGCTCTCCCGGCAAGCCCGCCAAGGCAATCGTCCGGTTGATCAGGACCGTGGTCACCGGCACGGACAGTTCGCGCCGCGGATTGTCGCCGTTGAGAAGGTCGGCGTGGTCCTCGTAAGCCCGTTGTCCGTAGGTTGCCAGCATCCCTTGGCGGAATTTCTGTGCATCCCAGCGGACGGGGAAAGTCATGATGTCCTCGGTAAACTGCAAGCTGGGTTGGGTGGCAGAGACCGTGTTGATCGTCGTCGCCACGCGCGCCGCTTCCGCGCCCAATTGCTCGCCGGTCCAATCCCGCTTCTTGATCGCGCCGTCGGCAAGAGAGGTCGTGGCGTAATACGGGTTTATGTCGCCGTCCCCGCCTTGCAGAAAGAGGCACAGCGGAGAGCCGCCGCTCGCGCCGCCTACTGCTTCCTCGACGGTCCGCGCCATCACGCCCACGTAATCGGCGGAATATTGGAGATTGTCCGGGCCGAAGACGACCGGGTGGCAGGCGTAATTCACCAGCACCGCGAGCGGCTTGCCCGCTGCCGTATCGATGCGCAGCACGGAGACCGTGGGATCGACCGGGGAAGTCGGGATCTTGTCGGGATTGGTCCAGAACATGGTCACCGTGCCGTCGGGAAGCACGCGGCGGCGGTTGTACCCAATGTACGCGCGCCCGTACCCCGTTCCTAACCGCGCTTCCGCAAGGTGCGCGCAAGCCTCGGCAACAGCGCCGGCGATCTTGTCGAGGTCCGTGGCCTCCCAGGATGGCGGGCGACGGGAGGGATATTCGTCCAGGATGTTAGGCCCCGAGTGGGTATGCGAAGCGGTGATAAGCAGTAACGAAATCCCGCTGGTCTTGGCCAGACGCTCCCGTAAGCTGGCGAGAGAGGCGGGCCCGAAAACGCGGCCCAGGTCAAGAGTAACCAGCGCCAATCGCTTCCCCTCCGCCTCCAGCACCACGACCCGCGCATAAAGCGGGTCCAGTGTACCCGTGGCAAGCTGCGTCCGATCAAAGTAGCCATACATGGGCAGGCCCGGCAGAGGTGTGATATCTACTTTCGCAACACCGGCCTTGAAGCCCGCCCCGCAAAGAGGACCTATCGCCAAGATCATCAACATGAATGCGTTCCGTGCAAGACTCGAGATTCGCGGCATAACCCCTCCTAGACGGATTGCATATCGGGCCCTCATTGTATATGCTGGAGGCGAATCAGAGGAAAGGAAATCGGTAGGGCGAGGCGGCACGACAATGGTAACGAACGAACAAGTCTATGAAGCTTTGCGTAACTGCTATGACCCCGAAATTCCGGTCAATCTGGTGGACCTGGGATTGATTTACGACGTGAAGATCGAGGATGACAGCGTCAACGTGGTGATGACCCTGACGGCGCGGGGCTGCCCCGCTCACAGCTTCATCAGCGAACAGGTGAGAGAGGAAGTAGCGAAGATCGCCGGCGTGAAATCCGCTTACGTGCAAGTAGTGTGGGACCCACCTTGGAACATCAGCCGCTTGAGCGATGCGGCGAAGAAACGACTTGGCATGGGGTAGCGGGATGCTTAGAAACGCATCGGCCTGTCATCCTGAGGAGCACAAGCGACGAAGGATCTCAGCAGTTCGTTGAAACTTCAACTACCGAGATCCTTCGCTTCGCTCAGGATGACAACTTTTGAGTTTCTGGGACCCTGAGCTAAGGGGTGAGTGCCGCCAACCTATATGTCGCCCGCTGAGAACTGACGGCTGATAGCTAAAGGCTGGACGACTGATAACTGACGACTGAAAACTGATAACTTCGTCACGCTCGGAAGAGATTGCGCAGTAAGAAAACCATGTTCGCCGGCCGTTCCGCCAGGCGGCGCATGAAGTACGAGTACCACTGATGCCCGTAAGGAACGTAAAGGCGCACGCGCTCGCCATGGCGGAGCAGGTCGCGCTGCAAATCGCGCCGAATTCCGTACAACAACTGGAACTCGTAGCGGTCAGGGGGGATGTGGTGCGTGCGCGCGTAGTCCCGCGTTTCGGCGATAAGGCGTTCATCGTGCGTGGCAATAGCGTGATAGATGCCGCTGGAAAGCATCATGGCCATTAGCCGCGAGTAGTTTGCGTCCACATCCTTCTTGCGGTGAAAGGCAATCTCCCGAGGCTCGTCGTAAGCCCCTTTGACCAGACGTATCCGCGCCCCGCACTTCAACAGCTCCTCCACGTCCTTCTCGCTTCGGTAAAGGTAAGACTGGATGACAACACCCACCACGTCGCGAGGCGCATTGACAGCCCGGAAGATCCTCAGCGTCGATTCCGTGAAGGCGGAGCCCTCCATATCCACGCGCACAAAGTTGTGGTGGCGGGCGGCGCATTCGCAGAGCAGGCTCAAATGGCGGCACGCCAACTCTTCGTCGATTGCCAGACCGAGTTGCGTCAGCTTGACGGATACGTGGGAATTCAACCCTTCCGCCGCCAACCGGTCGAGCAGCCGGACGTAGGCCTGGCAAGCCGCTTCCGCTTCCGCGGCTTCCTCGACACTTTCACCCAGCAGGTCGAGCGTCACCATAAAGCCTTCGGAGTTCACCCGCCGGATCACGGCGAGTGCCGCTTCCAGTTCTTCCCCGGCGATGAAGCGCGCCGCCATACGGCGTCCCAAGGCGTGGCCGGTGAGGATTTTCTTAGGGGCTTGTTTCTGTGAAAGATAAATCAGGATAGGACGAAGCATGCTTTGGTTCCAGGTGTAGGGTGTCAGGATTCCTGGTAAGGAACGGGTGTCAGTCCCCCGACACCTGACACCTGGCACCTTCTATATCAGTGTTCCGCTTCCAAAAACCGTTCCGCGTCAATGGCCGCCATGCAACCGGAGCCGGCGGCCGTGATGGCTTGGCGATAAATGTGGTCCTGGACATCCCCCGCGGCAAAGGCGCCAGGCACGTTGGTCCTGCTTCCGTCGTGCGTAATCAAATAGCCCGTTTCGTTCATCTCGAGCTGTCCCCGGAATAATGAAGTGTTGGGCGAGTGGCCGATCCCGATGAACACCCCGTGGCAGTTCTTGATTGTTTCATCCCCGGTGTTCGCGTCCTTGAGCTTGATTCCCGTCACCTCGCCTCGCTCCACGTCCAGTACATCCGACACCAGCGAGTTCCAGAGAAACTTGACCTTCGGGTTCCGGAAGAGCCGGTCCTGCATAATTTTCGAGGCCCGTAGCTGGTCGCGGCGGTGAACAATGTTCACTTGATCGGCGTAGCGCGTGAGAAACAGCGCATCTTCCGCAGCCGTATCTCCGCCGCCCACCACCACCACCTCTTTTCCTCGATAGAAGTAGCCGTCGCAGGTCGCGCAGGTGGAGACGCCGTGGCCAAGCAGCTTTCGCTCCGAGTCAAGTCCCAGCAGCCTCGCCGACGCGCCGGAAGCAATAATCAGCGTGCGCGTCTCGATCGTCTCCCCTTCCGCTTCAAGCACGAAGGGGCGCCGGGAAAGGTCAACTCGAGTGACGTGGCCGTCCTTGTACTCGGCGCCAAACACGGAGGCCTGCTTCTGCATCAATTCGATCAACTCCGGGCCTTGCACGCCTTTGGGAAAGCCGGGAAAGTTCTCCACTAAGGTCGTCAAGGTCAACTGTCCGCCGGCCTCGATGCCGCGGATAACCAGGGGCTTCAAATTGGCGCGGGCGGAATAAATCGCCGCCGTCAATCCGGCACACCCTGAACCTATAATCACCACATCTCGCATGAGCACGCTTCTCCCTTAGTGAACTGCAAAAGCCGCAGTCGCTTATCTTACTCCCTGGAAATAAGTTCGTACAACGTGTTTTGGCGTTGCGCCCAGTCAGGTTTGATGCTACAAACATATATCCGTTGCGCCTACATGATGATCATCGCCAACATCTCAGGAGTCACAGCGCGGCAAGGACACAACCAAAACGGCCTTCTCCGTGTCCTCTGTGACTTCGCAGCCTCAACACTGAGAACACGGAGGATCTCAGTGAGCTCTGAGTTCAGTCTATCGATGGAACGAGATCACGGAGAAGACATCTTCGCAAAATAAGAACGTCCCGTGAACTAGTGCTACAGAAAAGCCGGCCGTAAAAGCATGCGCGGAATGAGCGCTTCAACGTTGCGCGGGCAGGATGGTTTCATCCATGGATGCAGTGGTTTTCGAGGGAGTCACCAAGCGCTTTGATACGCTGACGGCGGTTGATAACCTAAGTCTGCGAATCGGGGAAGGCGCTGTGTTCGGACTGTTGGGTCCAAACGGAGCCGGCAAGACTACCTCGCTTCGCATGATCATGCAGGTGTTGATTCCAGACGAAGGATCGATCCAGGTGCTGGGTGAGCCCGCCAGCGAACGCAGCCAGGATCGCATCGGCTACCTCCCCGAGGAACGGGGCCTCTACGCCAAAATGAAAGTGGGAGAACACCTGCGGTTCTTGGGCGCCTTAAAAGGACTGTCCGAGGGGGAGGCCATGAAGCGCGCCCGGTCGTGGCTCGAGCGACTGGGATTATCCGAGTGGGTGGATAAGAAGGTCCAGGATCTCTCCAAAGGAATGCAGCAAAAGGTCCAGTTCATCGCCACGGTCATTCACAAACCTGCGCTGCTGATTCTGGATGAGCCTTTCGCCGGACTCGACCCGGTAAATGCATCCTTGATCAAAGACATCATGCTGGAGTTGCGCGAACAGGGTTCCACAATCATTCTCTCCACACATCGCATGGAGCAGGTGGAGATGATGTGTGACGCCATCTGCCTGATCAACAAAGGAAGGAATGTGTTGAGTGGGGAGTTGCGCGCCATCAAACAGTCCTACGGGAAGAACACCTTGCGCATCGAATACTCCGGAGATGGGGACTTTCTCGAAGCCACGGGCCTGGTGGAAACAGTGAACCATTTTGGAGCGGTCACGGAAGCACGGCTCAAGCCGAGCGCAGATCCCCAGGAGATTCTCAAGGCGGCAGTGGCGCGGGACGTGCGCATCAGCCGCTTCGAACTGGTCGAACCGCCTCTGAACGACATCTTTATTGAGAAGGTCGGGGCGGTCCCCGCGTGAAGTCGTCCCGCTTGACAGCGCCTTGGCGCTGCGCCATTCTGAGGAGCGATGCGGCTTTCCCCCATTTCCATTGCCTGCCCGCAATGCGGGTCAAAGGACGTTCTTTACTCCTGCCAGCCAACCTGTTGTTTCAACCATGTCTGCAACAACTGCTATACGACCTTCGAACTCGAAACCACCAAGATAGGTGAATTGCAGGACCCTTTCACGCTGCCGTCCGAGCCCGACCCTTCCAGCCCCACAGCCCCGTGCGCGCGCTGTGGCGAAGCCAAGGTGTTTGCCATTGTTGACACCGAAGAACCGGCGTACTTCTGTATCTCCTGCAAGGCGCTTCTGACGCTGAGTCTCACTGAAATCGCACCGGGGCAATAGGAATGCCTATTGTCAGCCTGACAACGGCGTCCCCGATCCCTCGATAACGACCCGTAATGAAGGGGACGGCTTGCCGTCCCCGCGGGGTTGCTAGGCCGACGAGGGTAGGGCAAGCCCTACCCCTACACCACTCCCCGGCGAGAGGGCAATTGGTTCGCTTCTACTCTCTGTTGCAGCAGACGCCGGGCGGAATCGGGGAGCCATGCGGGCAGGTGCGAGGATGCTCAAGGAAGATGCAGATTTTCTCAGTGACCTGAGTACTCAGGGTGTGTTCGATTCGCAAAGCGTGCTCGTCCACCACGTCGTTGTCGATGTCGAAAGTATCATGAAGCAAGCGCTCGGCGAGGCGGTGGCGCCGGAGGGCTTGTCTAGCCTGCGGCTCTCCAAGTTGGGTGAAAGCGATTTCGCCGTTCTCGACACGGATCAGTCCTTCCTGTGCCATGCGCAGAAAGGTGGCCCGGTTGGGCATGAATTCCGGCACGTCCTCGGCGCTCACGATGCGCTTCCCGGTGTCTTCCTGGGAGTGCCAGATGGCCTTGAGAAGGTTGTCGACCCGTTCAGCCTCGACAGCGGGCAGAAGCGAAGACGCGGCCAAGCGGCCATGATGCAGTTCGATGTGACGCTCCGCTCTGCGGCCTACTTCCGCGTCATGGGTCACCATGACGATCGTGTGACCCTCGCGGTGCAACTCTGTGAGTAATCCCAGGACCAAGGTTTCGTTCACCTCGTCCAGGTTGCCGGTCGGCTCATCTGCCAGGATCAGGTTGGGCTGGTTGATCAGCGCCCGCGCCACGCAGACGCGCTGCTGTTCGCCGCCCGAGAGCTGAGAAGGAAGATGCCGCAGCCGATCTGCCAGACCGACGCCGCGCAAGGCTTCCGCAGCTTCCTGCTCATCGGCGACGCTATGAAAATACTGGGCCAGCATCACGTTCTCGACCGCGGTGAGGTACGGGACCAGATGGAACTGCTGAAAAATGAAACCGACCTTCTCCGCGCGGAAACGGGCGAGTTCACTCGAGCGCAGGCTCGACAATTCGCAGCCGTCAACCGAAACGCGACCGCTGGTGGGTGAGTCGAGGCAGCCGAGGATATTAAGGAGCGTGCTCTTGCCGGAGCCGGAAGGGCCCATGACGGCGATCCACTCTCCCTTCTCCACGCTGAAAGCCACGTCCCTCAGCGCTGCCACGGAATCGCCGTATTTCTTGCTTAGATCGTCGACTTCGATAAATGCCAACTAGCTACTCTCCCTTCAGAACTACCGCGGGCTGAGTTGCCCTCACCACGCCGACCAGAAACACTGCGGATGCAAGCGCCAGCAGCGTGGCAAGGCCGCAAACCAGGGGCAGAGTCCACCAAATCAAGTTGAGCGTAACCCCGAAAAGGCGGTGGGCAAGGCCAAACGCCCAGAAACTGCCCAGGACAAAGCCAAGGCAGCCTCCGGTTAGTCCAAGAGTTGCGCCTTCTGCCAGAAACAACTTCATCACCCTCAAATCGGTTGCCCCGAGGGCCTTCATCACGCCGATGTCTTTACGCCGTTCGAGCGCGATCGCCGTCATCGTCGCCGTCAGGCATATCACGATGATAACGAGAATCAGGGCCGTCAGCGCCAGGAGAAACCATCGAATGACGCCCAGGACTCTCCCTTCGGAGAAGACAATCTGGCGAATGGGGCGCACGTCCACCCCGGGAAGCGCTTTCCCGAGTTCGTGAATTGAACTTTCGATTTCTCGCGTATCGCCGTCGAGCCTGAGCTGCACCAGGCTGATCCGCCCGGGCATGCCTACAACCCTTTGCAGCTCGTCGAGGGGAAGAAAAACCTGGTCCTCTTCCGATGAGCCAGTCCTGAGCACGGAAGCAAGGCGACAACCGACGGCGGTTTTGGCGCCTCCGGCGTTCGATGTGGCCAACGGATCGAGGTGGATCGTGTCGCCCGCCGCAACTCGAAGGCGCGAGGCAATGCGCGCGCCAACCACGCACGGCAGTTGCAAAGACGACCCGGAGACGTCACTCGCTTTGCTTTCGCGCCAACCCGGATTCATCCGGATCATAGCCTGCAAGTCCGTTCCGACGGCCACGACATTCACGAAATCCGGCAAGATGGGGTCAGGAGGAATGCGTTCGAGGTGGACCACGGCATAGAGCACCGGCAGCGCCGTGACACCCCGATCCTTCCCGGCAAGCTGATGCACCGAGTTCACTATGCCTTGGTCCATCGTGCCACCCCACCCCGGGTTCCTCTCGTTAGCAGGGGGATCCGGGGCAGTCGAGCCTGTCATTCTGAGCCCGCCGCCTTTTGCAGGCGAAGAATCTCCGCAGTTGCCGTTCGCACTCGCATCGGCGGCGAACTGCAGAGATCCTTCGCTCCGCTCAGGATGACAGGGCCCGGGGGAAGAAACCAGGTCGCCGGTTGGAGTGAATGAAGCAGAGGAGCCCGGCGCGAGTATCACGTTTGCCCCATAGCCGCGAAACTCTTGCGTCATCTTGCGACGCACGCCCCCGTACAGATTGAGCAGCATCGACATCACCGCCGCGCCGACCATCAAGGAGATGAGAGCCAGGACGGCCTGGGGACGCTTCACGGATAACGCCCGCCACCACAAACGGAGCGGCGCGCCACGCTTGGGTCCATTTCCTGACGAGGAGGCCGCTCTGCCGAAGACTGCCCTCTCCCTTGGGGAGAGGGTGTCCCGCGACGGCGCCTTCATCAGGCGTCGCGGGACGGGTGAGGGGTCCCTTCCGTTGGCCAAGGAAAGAACGACTTCAAATGGCAAATGGCTAATGGCAAAATTCAAATGGTTTGCAATTTGGAATTTGCCAAATCGCAAACCATTGGCCATTTGAATTTTGCTATTTGCCATTTGAATTACCCTTGGTTTCGCCCCTACCGTTAGGGGCTTGGCCCGGACTCTTATTCGCAGAATTACCCCTCACCCGTCGCGCTCCGGCTGGTGAAAACGCCGGCAGCGCGTCACCCTCTCCCCAAGGGAGAGGGCTTTTCGTTCACTCTAATCTCTCAGCACCACCGCCGGTGACACTCGTAAGGCTCGGCCTAAGGGGAACACGCTGCCAACCAACGCGACGGCCAAGGCCAAGCCGAGGCAAACCGGGAGCATCACCAGATGTACGCCTACCGGAACGCCGAAAACCGCCAGCGCCACTCGCCACGCCAGCACACTTCCCAGCAGGTAGCCCGCGATTCCCCCCACCAAGCCCAACACCCCGGCTTCCAGAAGCAGCAGCGTCGCCACCCGCGCATTGGTAGCGCCCAAGGACTTGAACAACCCGATCTCTCGGCGCCGCTCGAGGGCCGTAGCCAGCATCATGGAGGCCACGGCCAGCCCGGCAGCAAGCAGCGCTGCCAAGGCCAGGACGCCCATCAGGATTCCCACCCGGTTCAGTATCTTCCCTTCCGTGTCGGCTACCTGGTAGATGGTCGTCACTTGGGCTTCCGGAATTGCCTGCTGAATCTGGTACGCAATCGAACTCGCATAAGGAGTGCAGTACCACCGGTCCAGTTGCTCCGGGCTGAG